>Ga0206682_10001262_pt1 | contig 25237 bp, 31 predicted proteins | sample M240m12015metaG_FD_155444 | JGI IMG/M metagenome (GOLD analysis project Ga0206682, IMG submission 155444) | Ammonia-oxidizing marine archaeal communities from Monterey Bay, California, United States - M2 40m 12015 | ecosystem: Environmental > Aquatic > Marine > Intertidal zone | place: USA...
GATATGTAGACTCTGATGGTAACATCAGTCTAAAAGACTTTAGAGCTAATCCATTAGTTAGAGAAATAGTAAGACATACTAGAGTACCAGCTAGTGATATCTATCAGAGACATGCAGAGCTTTATGGACTACCCACATTATCCGATACTCGGCACTATTCATATGAAGAGTTAGAAAAAAGTTTATCAAAAATAGGAAAGAGAGTGGATATCAATCAAAGTCATATATCATCAGATGTTGTACAAGAATACATACAGCCTTCTGGTAACCCTGCTTCATACACAGGATTCCAGAAGATGAGTAATGTAACTTATTCCAATATCCATCCAGAAGGGGCATGGCGTAACTTAGGCGCTAGCGGCCCTTATAGTGATATTCTAAATTTCATTCAAAGCGTAGAAGCTGTGGGTGGTTATGATGTATTAAATACAGTAGGATCTACACCAGGCTTAGATCAGATGACAATAGCTGAAGCACATGGAGTAGCAATGAATTCAAGAGGATCTGGAGCTATGGGCGCTTACCAACAGATGCCTGGATACTTATTTGATAGAGCTAAGAGAGTTGGATTAGATCCTAATACAGCACTCTTTAATAAAGAAAACCAAGAGAAACTAGCCATACTATTGATAAATGGAAGTGGTTATAATGATTGGATGAATGGTCAATTACCTACTAGCACTTTCGCTAATAGATTAGCAGGTCAGTGGCGTGGTTTACCGGCTGGTTCTCATAATAAAACTTATCAAGATCAGTACTCAGGAGCAAATAAAGCTGGTGAAAGCTGGGATAGGTTTATACAGATGCTAGAAGCACATAAACATGTAAAAACACAACCAAAGCAGGAACAACCACAAGAACTAGAACCAGTGCCAACTAAAGCTACACCAGAAATCAAAAGTATACTTAATCTATGGGGGTTGATAAATGACAAATTCTTATAACCCCTATCAAGAAAAGCTAGACAGTCAGTTAGAAGAAGAACTACTGATGCATGAACAGATAGCTGAAGAAGAAGAAGCAGCGCTAGAACAGTATAATGAAGTAAGTCAAGTTGCACCGCAAGCTGTGGGTAAAGAAGGCCCTTCATTTATACCTGGAGCTTCAGAAGAAGCAGCTGCTGAATTAGAAGCAGCAGAAGAAGAGGGACCAATACCTACTAACCCTATTGAAGCAGTAGCACAGTCTACAGCTACATTTGGGCAAGCTATCGGTCAAGGATTAGGTGATACAGCCGTAGGGCTTGCTAAAAATATTGCAGGTATAGCTGCTTCCAGTTCAGCAGGTTGGGATGAACTAGCTGAAGGTCAAGTAGCACCTAACTATGCTCAACAAGGAACAGAAGCATTACATGACTTCTGGCATAAACATAATCCACAGTCTGATAATGGTGCAGCTCATGCTGTACGTCAGATATCAGGAGTTGTACTTCCTTCAATCATTGCACCACAAGCTATAATTCCTAGAGTAGCAGCCCTACCTTGGGCTGCAAAACTGCCTGCAGTAGCGAAGACTACAGGAGCTATCGCAGCACGTCTCGGTATTGATACCACTATTGTAGCTGCATCAAGCTCAGCAACAGATGATAACGCAGCTAAGGCATTAAATGATGCATTAGGATGGAATTTACCTTGGGCTACTGAAGAAGGTGCTAGTCCTGATGCAAAGAGAAAGTATCAACTATATGAAAATATGGGATTCGGTGTAGCTGGAGAGTTACTTCAAGGTGTTTTTGCACTAAGATCTTACTTAAAAGCACGTCCAAAGCGTAATACTTTTGCTGCTTCTTGGATACATAACTATGACGTTGAACGTTTTGAAGTTGCTAGAAGTGGAGCAAAAGTTGATTCTTTAATTGAATGGGACCCTGGTCTTGTAGTTAGACCTACAACAGAAGAGACTGCTGCACAACTAACAAGGAATGCAGATGCTATTGCAGCGCAGTCTAGGAGTCCAGCTATTAAAGAGATTGATGATGCTATTGAAAAGTTAGGTGGTCTAGGAGACGAACTAACAGAACAAGGTGAGAATGCTTTAGCTGAACTTGTAGAACTTAGAAAGAGAACTGAAGTAGATGAACTACCTACAGACTCTTTAACTCGCTATGTCGATGAAGGAGTTAAGACAAGGAGCAATGCTTTAGCAACTGAAGCTGAAGAGATAGCACCTCTTAATCAAGGTGAATATAATCCAATACTCCATGAACCTGCAGAAGCACAAGCAAGAGCACAGCCTATCAGTGGCCCAGCAGACCCACTAGGAGCAGGCTATGATCACGTACGTATACAAAAGTCTATTGACACTGCTTACGGACGTGCTAGAGCCGTTTTACCTACTGATGGTATGAGGAAGTTCTTTAATGCTGCACTAGGTACAGATCGTGGTAATATCTTAGATGAAGTTGTTGCAGCCTTTACTCCTGGTAAGGAGATGGAAGCAATGATTGAAGGTAAGTGGAGATCATCACCAGAAGACTACAAAGCTGCTATAGATCAAGTATCCAAAGATATACATAATTTAGACCCTAAAGTATTTGCTGAGCAACTTAATAGTTTGAAGACTAAAGCTCTCAAGGGAGTGGATGTTCTTCCTACTGAAGATTTTCTCGTATATTCATCAGCACTGAAAGAGGTATTCAGATCTCTTGACCCTGATCAACTTAGAGCTTCTGCTCTTGTTGTAAGGCAGGCTGCTGATAGTGTAGAGAGTGCAGCTAAGGCTGCTAATATCCTAGATGGAGTTCTTGACACAACACGACAGCAACATAATTTATATGATAACTTAGGCATAGTAGCTAAAGAAACTAGAGCTGTAAGATATCTATGGGGATATACAGGTAGATTGATAGATATGGCTAATAACCGTAGATTCAATCCTCAAGAACTGATGGACTTGGTAGATGGTTTTGACCAAGGACTAGCTGATGCTACATCATCTGCAACTAAGTTTGTTGATGAAATGAAGCGTATCGCTACAGAAGATCCAGAGTATCTAAAAGCTTTCACGAAAGCGTACGATCTAACGGAAGGTAAAGTAGACGATATATTGAAACTACAGAGATGGGCAGAAGAGAAAGTAAGTCTTTCTAAACTAATCTTTAATAAAAATACAAATGTAAAGAGTCTAATAGTACAAGGTATTCATGGCATACGTTACAACAGTATGCTGAATGGCTTAGCACCAGTAAGAGCTTTTGCAGGTAACACATTACTTACGGTAGGCAAGCCTATATCAGTATTGGCTGGATCTGCTTTCCAAGCAGTAACAGGCAATCCTGGGCAGGCAGCAGTACTTAAACGTGCTCTATATACCTATGGTGGTGTTGCCGAGAACTTCCAACGTGCTCTAAAGCATATGGGTAAAGAGTGGAGCTTTGCAGTAGCTAACCCTGAGCAAGCAATGATTAGAGGTAGGGCTGATGTTAAGTTCTCTAATAGTGATGACTTTGAAGTGATGGAGGCTGTAGCTGAAGGCTGGAGACATGAAGGTAAGCACGGTAACTTAGCACTATTAAACATGGCTAAGCTTACATCTTGGTATAATAACTTAAGTTTAAATCGCTGGGGTATTAACGCACTGCACTCTATTGACGGGTTTACGAACTCTATGATGGCTAGTGGTGTAGCAAGAGCTAAAGCTTATGATGAACTACTTGATTCAACTGGTGGTTTAATTAAACAAGCTGACTTTGAGAAACTTCAACAGAAACTATACTCTCAATCATTTGATGAGACAGGACTATTAACAGATACAGCAGCTAAACATGCTTCTCAAGAGATCGCTCTTAACTTAGATAGTGCTACCGCTAAGATGGTAGAAGAAGCTATGGATAAAGTACCAGTACTTAAACCGCTATTTATGTTCCCACGAACAGGTGTAAATGGTTTCAAAGTAGCTTGGTCTTATAATCCCCTTAGTGCTCTACCTGATGCACTTGGTAAAGGTAACAAAGTATTCAATGCTAGAACTAAAGCAGAGATCCTTGATGTCTTAAGGACACATGGTATTACTGACTTCAGTGATCCACTAGTCGCTCTTGATGCTCTTAAAGCTGAGTATCGTGGTAGACAAGTGATGGGATCTGCAGTAGTAATGGGTGCAGGATTGTTAGCCGTTAACGGTAACCTAACAGGTAATGGGCCTTGGCAAGCTGAAGAAAAGAACGATATGATGAGGCTAGGCTGGAAGCCTAACTCAATCAGAATCAACGGTACTTGGTATAGTTATAAGGGCTTAGAACCTTATCAGCAGATTCTGTCCTTAACAGCAGATGCTATCTATAACAGTGACCGTGTTGACTCAGCTATTACTGAAGATTGGCTTCAGAAGATTGGCTTTGCTATGAGTATGAATGTAACTAATCAGACATTCCTCAGTGGTATGGCACCTCTTGTAGGTATCATTAACCGAGATCAAACACAAGTTCAACGATTCTTAGCAGGATGGGTTGATCCAGGTGTGTACTTTACATGGTCTGGAACACGTAGTATCTTGAATAAAGCTATTGCTCCACAGCTAAAGGATGTAGAAAATGATATGCTATCCTATCTTAAGAACAGTAATAAGTACTTATTTAGTGATAATGCTAATTTAAAAGATCAATTAGATGTATATACAGGTCAAAGGATTAACTATTTTGAACCTATGACTGCTGCTATTAACTCAGTACTACCATTCTTTAAATCAAATGGTGGTCAAGAGCCTTGGAGACAGTGGTTAATCGGTACAGGATGGAATAACCTACAGACACTACGCACCAATAGACTGACAGATCAGCCGTTATCAACAGAAGATCGTTACTTTATTAATAATTGGGTAGCTAAACATGCTGGATTAAGGAGACAGATCGAAACTTTAATGGAAGAAGACAGAAAAGGTAAATATACAAATAGATACGTCAACGCAAGAGGACAACAAAAACAAAAAGAATTCCCAATCAGTGATACTTACATACACGATAAATTAGATGCTATGCATACAGCAGCATTTAAAGCAGCTTGGAAAGCACTTTCTATGGAGAATACTTCTTACAGAAGTCTAGATCTACTAGAAGCACGTAAGAAAGAGATGCTTGAAAGAGGTATGGTAAGTGGAGCTAGCAGCGTTCAAAATCAAATTGACTCTATATTAAAGAATTAAATGGCTTATACAGAGAAGTGGCAGACTAATCCCACCGCCGGTGCTGCAATAAACTTTACATTCCCATATATTAAAGAATCTGATGTTAAAGTAGAGCTAAATGGTGCTCTACTTAGTAACTCAGGAACAACTAAATACTCACAAGCAACAACTAGCATAACACTTCTAGCCTCTTATTTCACAGGTGGTAATGCCCTTGTATCTTCCGATATAGTAAGGGTTTATAGGGATACAGATGTAGATGCTTCTGTATCTACCTTTTACCCTGGTTCAGCTATTAGATCTGGTGATCTAAACGATAACTTCACTCAAAGTCTATATACAGCACAAGAATCAGAAGAAAGTGCTGAAGATGCTTTGAGGGCTACTAATGCTTTTATCGCTACTACAGCAGATGAAGGTACTACATGGACACTAAAAGGTAATAATACTAACTCTAGTACTGACCCTAAAGGGGTTGGCTATGCAGTTACTACATCAGAAGCAGCTAATACTAAATCAGATGCTGCTGTATTAACTGCTAATGCTGCAGATGTTATTGCTGATGATGCAGCAGATGATGTTAAACGATGGATTAAAGATGGTGATGGTACAGATACAGCAGGTAATGAAGATGATGCTGACTTTACCGCAAGGCCACTTAAACCTCAAGGCGTACCTTATGCAGTAGCTCAAGCGACTGCAGCTGTATCTTCTGCTGCTAGTGCAAATACTACTGCAGCTAGTGCAGTTGTATCTGCTTCTACTGCTAATACTGTAGCAGCTGCTGCTGTAGTAACTGCTAATGCTGCCTTCCAGAGGGACGGTACTACTACAATGACAGGTGGTATTGCTTTTGAAGGAGCTTCAAATGATAATCATGAGACGACGCTAACAGTTGTAGATCCTACAGCTGATAGAACTATTACTTTACCTAATGAAACAGGTACAGTAATCACTTCAGCTGGTACTAATGTTATTGATTCTGATCATTATGTTGATGGATCAATTGATAACGTACACATGTCAGTAAACTCTGTTGATAGTGATCAATATGTAGACGGAAGTATAGATGGAGTACATATAGCTAATGATGCTATAGATAGCCAGCACTATGCTGCTGGTTCAATTGATAATGAGCATATAGCTGATGGTGCAATTGATTCAGCTGCTTTAAGTGATGCTACTGTTATTACTAATAGTGAGCAAGCATCAGCTACTGCTAATGACACGTCATTCCTCACTTCCAGTGCATCTGATGCTAGATACTTCTTACAGAATAGCACTGAGACATTAAAGGATGGTGTATCTTGGGCATCTACTGATGCTTATATAGCAACAGCAGCAGCTATTGATGACCGTGTAGCTTCATTAGTAAATGAGGTTGGTGGTTTTGTAGCTATTGCCAATGAAGGAAGCTTCCCAACAACTAACCCTGATATTAATGACAACACTGGTACTGTTGTTTCTATTACATCTTTAAGTGCTGATAGAACAGCTAGCGGTAGTGGTGTATTAACAACAGGATTCACAACAACTGGTAGTGTAGCAGTTACTATTACTGGATGTACTAACAACCAAGTATATAAGCAAGGTTATGGACTCCAAGTTGAAACAACTTCTACTTTAAATACCTATACATTTGTAAGGTATGTACCACAGACAAGCGATGTTATAACTATAGCAGCTGCTGCTACTAATATTAATACCGTAGCAGGTATTGCTTCCCATGTAACTACTGTAGCAGGTATTAGCGGAAATGTAACTACAGTTGCTGGAAATAACGCTAATATAACTACTTGTGCTACTAATATAAGTAATATTAACAGTGCATCAGGACATGCAACTACAGCCACAACAAAGGCAACAGAAGCAGCTTCATCCGCTACCGCAGCCGCAACAAGTGCTACTGCAGCAGCTTCATCTACTACCGCAGCTGCAACCAGTGCTACTTCAGCAGCTGGAGCAGTAACAGCATTAAACACCCTTTCTTATTATAAAAACTTAGGATCAATTGCGGATTCCGCAGGAACAACATCAGATTATGGAGCTATTGCTTAAATGACTACACAAATACAACGCCGCAAAGGCACAACAGCACAGCATGCTTCATTTACAGGTGCTGAAGCTGAAATCACAATCGATACTGATAAGGAAACAGTTGTTGTTCATGATGGATCTACAGCTGGTGGATTCCCACTAATGAGAGAAGGTCAAGCAAATGATGCAACCATCAGCGGTCTCACTGTTGGTAAAGGTTTAGCAGGAGTTGCTACTAATACTGTAGTAGGTAAAGATGCACTAAATGCTAATACAACAGGTGCTGATAATGTAGCAATTGGTAGTGATGCTTTAGGTGCAAACACTACTGCTAGTTATAATACAGCAGTTGGTCACATGGCACTCAGATTAACTACTACTGGTGCACGTAATTCAGCATTTGGTAGAACTGCACTTGATAATAATAGTACGGGTTCATATAATACAGCATGTGGAATGCATGCTCTTCTGAGTAACACTACTGCTAGTTATAATACAGCAGTTGGTTACATGTCACTTACATCAAACACAACTGGTGCTTCCAACGTAGCAAGTGGTTATGAAGCACTCTACGCAAACACTACCGGTAATCAAAACGTAGCAAGTGGGCGTCATGCACTCTACACAAACACTACCGGTTCTAATAACACAGCAACTGGATATCTTTCACTCCGATATAACACTACCGGTTCTGAAAACGTAGCAGTAGGTCTAAATGCACTAAGGGGAAATACTACTGCTTCCTACAACACAGCAGTAGGTAGTGAAGCACTTCAAGCAAACACTACCGGTTCTAACAACACAGCAAGCGGTTATAAAGCACTAAAATCAAACACTACCGGTGGTTCCAGCACAGCAAGTGGATATCAAGCACTGTTCAAAAACACAACCGGTGCTGAGAACACAGCATGTGGAGCGGTGTCTCTCTATGAAAACACTACTGGTGGATATAACACAGCAGTAGGAAGAGCAGCACTCCACTCAAACACTACCGGTGCAAATAATACAGCAGTTGGACATAGTGCACTTGTATCGAATACTACTGCTGCTGCTAATGCAGCATTTGGTCATTTTGCACTGAGATACAACACTACTGGTTATTCAAACACTGCGATTGGTTATTATGCATTAGAAGATAATACTACTGGTTACAGCAATACAGCAGTAGCATCTCCTTGTCTGGAAAGTAACACTACAGGTGTTCAGAACACAGCAGTCGGTCGGTATTCACTAAGTGCAAACACTACCGCTTCTTATAATAGTGCATTAGGTTATTATGCTCTGTTTAGTAATACTACCGGTGCTTACAACGTAGCAGTTGGTACGTATTCACTCCAAACACATACTACCGGTTCCCACAACACAGCCATTGGGGTGGCTTCACTCTTCTCCAACTCTACCGGTGCTGATAACACAGCAGTAGGTAGTAATGCCCTTTACCATGCTACAAGTTCTTCTAATACAGCAGTAGGTAGGTTGGCACTCTACGGAAATACTACCGGTGCTGATAATACAGCCGTAGGTAGAAGTGCACTTCAAAATAACACTACCGGTGCTAGGAACACAGCAAGTGGGAGGCATGCACTCTACGCAAACACTACCGGTAATGACAACACAGCAAATGGTTGGCATGTACTAGAATCAAACACTACCGGTGCTAACAACACAGCAAGCGGTTATAAAGCACTAGAAGCAAATACTGCTGGTACTAACAACACAGCGAGTGGTTATCAAACACTCTTATATAACACTACTGGCGGTAACAACACAGCAACTGGTGTTAATGCACTTAAAGCAAATACTACCGGTGATAACAACTCAGCAGTAGGATATGAAGCGCTCAACTCAAACACTACTGGTGCCGCAAACGTAGCAGTAGGTTACAAAGCACTGAAACTTACTAGCACTGGTAATTATAACACAGCAGTAGGATATAATGCAATGATCACCAACTCCACCGGTGAGAGGAATGCAGCATATGGTTATGAGTCAATGGCTTTAAATACTACCGGTTACCGAAATACAGGGTGTGGCATGTATTCGCTATACAACAACACTACCGGTGTTCAAAACGTAGCAGTTGGCTATTCGACACTACAAAACAACACAACCGGTGGTAACAATGTAGGGATTGGTTTTGAAGCTCTTATGTCTAATACTACTGCTAGTTATAACGTAGCAGTTGGTAGACAAGCACTTACCTTCAACACAACCGGTACTAATAACTCAGCATTTGGTTACCTTGCATTAGGCGCTAACACTACCGGTAACCACAACACAGCAAGCGGTTATTATGCACTCAAAGCAAACACTACCGGTGGTAATAACACAGCAGTTGGTAAAGAAGCACTTGCTACAAATACTTCTGGACAATCCAACACAGCAGTTGGATATGAAGCATTATACACGAATAATGGTAATTACAATGTAGCAGTCGGTGATTGGGCGGGTGCAGCAAACACTACTGGTTATGCAAATTCGTCAGTTGGATATCAATCTACATACTCAAACACTACCGGATATCGTAATGCAGTATTAGGTTACCAAGCACTATATTGGAACACAACAGGTCATAGTAATGTAGCAGTTGGATATGCTGCTCTTGCTCCAAATACCACTGCAGCATATAACACAGCAGTAGGTAATCAGGCTCTAGGTTCAAACACTACCGGAGGCAATAACACAGCTAGTGGTGGTGGTACACTCTACTCAAACACTACCGGTGCTGAAAACACAGCAAATGGTTATAATGCACTCTATGCTAATACTACCGCTTCCCACAACACAGCAAGTGGTTTTCGAGCACTCTATTCAAACACTACCGGAGGCGCCAATACAGCAAGTGGATATAAAGCACTTTATACTACTACTACAGGCGCTCATAACACAGCGTTTGGGTATCAAGCAATATATTCCAATACCACTGGTAATTACAATACATCAATTGGTGGGAATTCATTATATACCTGTTCAACAGGACTTGAAAACACAGCAATAGGCCGTGATTCATTATTTTCATTAACTACTGGTAGGAATAACGTTGCCCTAGGAGATGCCGCTGGTTATATGATAACGACTGGTGATGCTAATATTGTTATTGGATCTAGAAATGGTTCTGGTAACTATGCACCTGTTAATAACCCTTCAACCAGTAGCAATAAAGTTGTTATAGGTCATACAAGTATTGCTAATGCTTATGTCCAAGTTGACTGGACTATCACTTCCGATGAACGGGATAAGATGAACTTTGCATCTATTCCACATGGTTTAGATTTTGTAAATAAGTTAAAGCCAACGGCTTACCAATATAAAGAGTCACGTGATTCTAACACACCTAATGGATCTAAGAGGTATGGATTTAAAGCACAGGAAATATTAGCTTTAGAAGATGCAAATGATGCAGTAATCATTGATAATACTGATACAGATAAACTATATTTAAATACTGATGCATTAGTACCAGTACTAGTACAAGCTATTCAAGAGCTATCGGCTCAAGTAAAAGAACTACAAACACCATGACAGACATCACCCAACGAGCACAAGCTCTGCTACAGGAAAAAGAACAACTTATCGCCCGTCTACATCAGGTGGACGGCGCTCTAATTGAATTAGATCGTTTAGTTACAGAGGATCAGACTGAAGATCCAGATACAGATACAGATACAGAAACCGAAATCCCTAACTAATTATTTATCATGGAAGAAAGAACAGCAGACGAAGTAGCAGCAATCTTTGCAGCAGCTGGAGACAGTGTTACTGCAATCAACACTGACAAAACAACTGATGAAACAGCTGAAGACTATAAAGATAAAATTCAACGTAATGTAGATCACCTAGAGCTAATCAAAGCCTATAAGAAAGTAGATGGTACTACTTCTATTTGGGGTAGTGAGAGCTTCACTGCTATTGATGCAGCAGTAACGGCAGGCAAAGCTAAGCTAGCTTAGTGGTTGAACCGCCGATCTTCCCTTCTTTAAACTTACCCAATCAGTTAATACCTGAACCACCCATCATCCCTGAGCCTATCCTGTCGCTGCCTACAGCAGACATTCCAAGCTATGAGCCTATGATTGCTCCTCCAGGTGAATTAAGACCTCCTGTAGGCGTACCTGGAGAGGATGAGGAAAGTGTAAAAGAGAACCCAAAACCTACATCTCCAGAGGTAAGGAAAATAACTATACCCTGGACTGATATAGAAGTACCTGTTCCTAAGGAAGAGATCGTAGTTACTGCAGCCACCACTGCTGCAGTTTCTGTTGTCGCTACCTTAACAGCTACCTCTATCTTTAACTATTTGGTTAAGGTATTTAAACCTGTATTTATGCAGGCTGTAAAACGTATTCAGAAGAAACTTGGAAGAGAACAAACCGGAAAAACAGAAGAACGTGTTGGAGAAACTGAAGGACGGGATGGATGACAAAGAAGAACAGATTCTTATCCTATCCACCTTCGTACGGCTAGGGGTAGTCGTATGGGCAGGGTTCATCATTTCTCTAAATTATATTGAGATCCCAGGATTGGGACAACAAACCCCTAAAGATATTACATTCCCTGCTTCTATTTTTACTGGAGCATTAGCTACATTTGGGTTACAGCCTAATAACAATAATGGTAAGGAGAAAAAGAAGAGTGATTAAACTATGGCTCCTACCCTTACTACTATTAGCAACAACAGTTCAAGCAAATCAAATAACACCTTCCTTCACACAGGGAAGTATGCAAGCAACAACGACAACAACTCAAGCAGTAACAGAGACAATCGATACCGAAGTCTTTGGAGGCGCTTACAACAGTTGGTCAGGAACCAACGTAGTACCGAGTGCAGCGATAAGAGATGCGAACACAACATTCACAGTTCATACAGCAGGGGATCAGTTTCAACTAGAGACTGTAACCAGAGCTGCAGGAGTAGTGGAAACAATCGACATCGATCGCACAATAAACACAACAGCTACTACTACATCCTTATCTATCTTCTCTCAGTAACTCCTGCTTATGCAGAGGACGTATATAACAATGCTGCACCTTCCAGTACTGCTACAGGTAACGTCACAAACCAAGCTGTCCAGTTCCAGAATAATGGAGCGCCAAGTAGACAGAACTATGGTGGTGGTGTTGCCTGTAATGGCACTACGATGACAGTTACACCATTCTATATGGGTAATGATTCAATACCTTTTGACAATGAATCATATGTTAGAAGTAATAACTGGGGAGCACAGCTTAGTTTTATGGTCCCTTTAGACTTTTCTACGGTAGCTAGATGCAAATCTATAGCTAAAAGACAAGAGGAGAAACTAAGGTTAGATTATGAATTAGTTAGAGCACTTAAATGTGCAGAGATACAGCAGAAGGGATTTACCTTTCGTCCAGGGTCACGTGTTGAACACTTATGTAATGACATCGTACCTATCGTCCTATTAGAAAAACAACTTACTAAAAAACCATGAGTACACTATCTGATCAACGTGAAGCAGCAGCTAAAGCAGCAGCTAAGAAGACTACAAAGAAACCCGCTAAGAAAGCTCCTAAAGAGGAAGAGTGATGACTAAGAAAGCTACAGAGGAGCAATTCAATGAACTACACAACCTAGTTACTGAAGAGTTCCTGAAACGAGTAAAGAGCGGAGAAGCCTCTGCTCATGAATTAAAAGCAGCCTGTGATTGGCTGGTTAAGAATGATATCAGTGGTGTAGCTTATGAAGGAAACCCGTTACATAAACTCGCTGATATCATGCCAAAAGTAGACCCTGAATTAGTAAAGAGGAGGTTATATAAGGTATGAGTACTGATGAAATATATAGTTATATGGAAAAACGCAGTCACCCTGATCTTTTCAGTAGTACTGATAAAGATACCTATATAGGCTCTCCTAATTGGTCGGGTACTGATATATTTGATGGATTACAGATAGATGGTAGACCTCCAAACTCGACAGAAGCCTTACCGGGTTACGACAACGACACTAAACCTGGCACATCTCCAATAATACCAGGTACAAAAGCACAGAATGGATTAAGTCCAGAGACTGCAGAAGCTTGGGGAGCAGGTATAACGGCAATTAATCTTTTAAGTAAGATGATTAGAGATCACAAAAATCAACCTACTACTAAGCCCTTAGGTAAAGCTGAAGTTAAAGAAGCTAGAAATAAGGCGGTAAGTAAATATCTAAACCCGAAGAAGAAGAAAAAGAAGAAGTACTTCGCATGAAAAAGAAACGTGGAGCCCGTTACGCTAACGGAAATAGGAAGGCTCAACAGAAAGCCTATAATAAGACTAAGAAGGGTCTTAAACTAAGGATCAGAGCTAATAAGCTTCGTAGGAAACTGAAGCTTAAGGTAGGGGATAAACGTGATGCTGCTCATTATAAGGGCAGCAAATCTAAAGGTAGACCACAAAGCCGTGCTAAGAACAGGGCTAGTAGACTTAAGATTAGGAGGAAGTGATGCCAGTAATAGGAAGTGGTGGTGGTCCTAATATAGAAGGACGTGACGAACAGGTGAAACCAGCAAAGAAAGTGCATCAAAGTCAGATAGGAGGGCCAGGTAACCGAAGTGCTGTAAAGAGAGGTACGTTACGGGATATACTTTATAAGATACCGCCTGCTGTAAAAGCAGATTTTAAAAGAAGAGAAGCTGAAGTAGAATTCGCTAAAGAATCTAAGAAATGGTCAGGTAACCTCGATGGAGCACACAAAAAATATGGCCACTTAATACATAGAAAGAGGCTCCAAGCAATATACGATAACCCTAAAAAATACATAAACCAGTTAGGTATAGGTGCACATTCTGCTATTAAAAATCAGCAAGACTTAGCTTCTATGAAAGGGTTTGAAAAATATGTTAGAAGAACTCTAGATGAGGCAGCTAAAAAAACTAAAAAGCTTAATACATATTTATTCCCAGGAGGACATAAACTTAGTAATATAGTTAGAAGTATACACTTCGGGCATGGACAAGGTTTAATGGCTGCTGGCCCAAACATAGGAGGATCACATACTGGACAATACCCACTTGATAATATGAGGCAGAGTAAGTGGTCTGGCCCTAGTAAGGGTGCAATGGGAGCTGACGGGTGGTATAAAGTAGATGATGCATATTCAGCAATAAATCATCCTCAATTCTGGGATGAAGCTTGGTCAAACTACATCTTAGGCGAAGATATGCCTATATTAGTAGACTTAACTGATGAAGCTAAGAATAAAGTACTTCATAGAGGCTACAATCCAGATAGAATAATCATCGAGCAGGATAACATCAATCTAAATAGAATAGATGATGATGTAGCTGAATATATACCATTTAAACGTAAGGGACCACCTCCAAAAGGTGAAATACTTAAAATCGAAGACCCGTCTGGTCAAAGAAGACCTAGTAATGTACCAGGCATTGAAGAAGCATTCGATTCTATACCTGGAGCTAAACAGTTAAGAATAGCATCTAAAAATCCATTGGTTAGAAAAGCGGCTATAGTAGCTGGTGTTGCGACACCATTTCTAGGCCCATTAGGTGTAATAGCTAGTGAAGCTCAAATAGGCGATAGGGAGAGAGAAGTAGCTGAAAATCCAAACGATCCAGTACTTAAATTCCAGTTAGAACTAGATAAAGCAACATATAATGCTGATTTAGCAGCTTTAGAGGGTGAACCAATCCCTGAAGCTGTTAGTCTGGTTACAGGATTAGCTAGTCTAAGTTTAGATGCTGGTAGATCTTTAACAAAAACCTCAGAGAAATTCATTAAAGAACAAACATCTGGGAATATACCTGATCATACAGATGTTGTAAAAAGAACACAAGAACGAAACAGTGGACTTTCTGAAGAGGATAGAAATATATATAAAGCTGGCGGTGGTAATGCTGCTATGACTAAGTACGGATGGGATATAAAACAAACAATGGCTCAAGGTTATAAAAACCTACTATTACAAACACCAGATTACGAATGACACTAACCCTAACAGAACAGACAACAGATAAGTGGGAAGAGCTATGTCAATGGGTCACATCAACCGAGAACCGGCTATATGTCGGTTGGTTTGGTGTGCTCATGATCCCCACCTTAGCAGTAGCAACAACCGCATACATTCTAGCATTCATTGCGGCTCCTCCCGTTGACATCGACGGCATTAGGGAGCCAGTCGCAGGATCTTTACTTTATGGAAACAATATTATTTCTGGCGCTATTGTGCCTAGCTCCAACGCTATTGGGCTTCATTTCTATCCCATTTGGGAAGCGATTTCTTTAGATGAATGGCTTTACAATGGCGGACCGTACCAGCTCATTGTATTTCACTTCCTGATTGGCACCTCAGCGTACCTAGGAAGGCAGTGGGAGCTATCTTATAGGTTAGGTATGCGTCCTTGGAATGCAGTGGCATTCTCGGCTCCCCTAGCGGCAGCCTTTGCAGTATTTTTTGTGTACCCAATTGGACAAGGAAGTTTTAGCGACGGGATGCCGCTTGGCATCTCAGGCACGTTTAATTTTATGTTTGTCTTCCAAGCAGAGCATAACATTCTCATGCATCCTTTTCATATGCTTGGGGTTGCCGGTGTATTCGGCGGTGCTCTTTTCTCTGCTATGCATGGGTCGCTTGTCACAAGTAGCCTCATACGTGAGACATCAGAAGATATAAGTCAGAACTATGGCTACAAGTTCGGACAAGAAGAAGAGACATACAATATTGTAGCTGCTCATGGATACTTCGGTAGATTAATTTTCCAATATGCATCGTTCAACAACTCAAGGAGTCTTCACTTCTTCCTCGCTGCTTGGCCTGTTATTGCCATCTGGTTTACTAGCATTGGTGTTAGCACTATGGCTTTCAACCTTAACGGGTTCAACTTCAATCAGTCCATTGTAAATAGTGAAGGTAGGGTTATTCCTACTTGGGCTGACGTATTAAATAGACAGAATCTAGGTTTTGAGGTAATGCATGAACGTAATGCTCATAACTTCCCATTAGACCTAGCAGCTAATAACATTGTACCAATTGCACTTAAAACACCCGCTATAGGTTAACATGAATACACAAGGTATGTCTGGTAAAGGATACCTAGCACCTTGGGCAAGAGGGACTGACATGAAAGAAGTCGGCCCCATGCCACAGGTTAAGCATACAATCTACACACTAGAAGAAAGAGAAGAACTAATTAGTATTATTATGGAAGCTCACAAACGTCTACATGGAGGTAAGGATGGACCCAGTTAAAGCCTTTAAATTAGTATTAGACACTTTTAAATTTAAAGATAAAACAGCCCCACTTAATGGTGGGGAGAAGTTATATAAAGCTTGGAGAGCTTCAGGGAATGAATCCTACGGGAAACAGTATAAAAAGTGGAAGCTAGTTAACCCTCAAATTGACTGGAAAAAGCAGGAACCAAGGTGGGATAAATGACAAGCAGAAAGGAGCTATTAGAATGGTTTCAGAGAGAGCAGGAAATTGCTGGCTATTATCAGTCAGGTGGTGCAGGATATGGAAATCCAGAGAAGATTGATTGGGGTCCTGGTGGCGGTAGAAAGAATCCCCCAGGACCCGGCGCAAGACCACCTATTAAGATAAGACCACCTATTAAGAAAGTATGACAGACATCCTAACTGCCCTTCAGGATGACTTCAAGCTGTTCCTACAAGCACTGTGGGATCAGCTTGACCTACCATCCCCTACAAGGGCACAGTACGCTATTGCAGACTACTTACAGAATGGTCCTAAACGTTTACAGATCCAAGCCTTCCGAGGAGTCGGTAAGAGCTGGATTACTGGAGCGTTTGTATTATGGACTCTTTTCAAAGATCCAGAACGAAAGATAATGATCATCAGTGCTTCTAAAGAACGTGCTGATAACATGTCCATTTTCCTACAGAAACTAATCATTGAAACCCCATGGCTGAATCACTTACAACCCAAATCGGACGAATCAAGATGGTCGCGTATAAGCTTCGACGTAAACTGTTCTCCCCACCAAGCCCCAAGCGTAAAGTCGGTGGGCATAACTGGGCAGCTAACCGGAAGCCGCGCAGATCTTATGATTCTGGACGACATTGAGGTTCCAGGTAATTCGATGACGGAGATGATGCGTGAGAAACTACTTCAATTATGTACGGAAGCTGAATCTATCCTCACGCCAAAAAATGATAGCCGTATTATGTATCTCGGGACTCCTCAGACTGTTTTTACTGTTTATCGTAAGTTGGCAGAGCGGAATTATAGACCTTTCGTTTGGCCAAGTAGATACCCAAGAAAAGGTAAGCTATCCCAATACGAAGGACTATTAGCACCACAGATCGTTGAAGACATAGAGAATGGTGTAAAGGATTGGGATGTAACAGACCCAGATAGATTTGATAATGAAGACCTCCTAGAGCGTGAAGCAGCTATGGGTAGGTCTAACTACATGCTTCAATTCCAACTAGACACGAGCCTTTCCGATGCAGAGAAATTCCCCCTTAAAATGGCTGATTTGGTCGTTACCAGCGTCAATCCTGACACTGCTCCCGAATCCGTCATTTGGTGCTCAGATCCCTCAAACGTTATACGAGAGTTACCCACAGTCGGTCTCCCAGGAGATTACTTTTATTCTCCAATGCGACTCGTTGGCGAATGGGATTCTTACTCAGAAAGAATCTGCAGCGTTGATCCGTCAGGTAGAGGAGCAGACGAAACAGCAGCAGCATACCTATCTCAAAGAAACGGTTTCATCTACTTGCATGAGATGCGTTCTTACAGAGATGGGTACAGTGACGGAACACTGCTCGATATTATACGGGGATGTAGAAAGTATGGAGTAACTAAGCTCCTTATTGAATCTAACTTCGGTGATGGTATCGTAGCTGAGCTATTCAAGAAACACTTAATTAACACACAACAACACATAGACATAGAAGAGACTAGAGCTAATGTTAGAAAAGAGGATAGGATTATTGACTCTCTTGAGCCTGTGCTTAATCAGCATCGCCTTATCGTCGACAAGTCTGTTATTGAGTGGGATTACAGCAGTAATAAAGACGCAGCACCAGAGCAACGTCTTCTCTATATGCTGTTCTACCAGATGAGCAGAATGTGCCGAGAAAAAGGCGCAGTACGGCATGACGACAGACTAGATTGTCTTAGTCAGGGTGTACAATACTATACAGACGCTCTTTCTATCTCTGCTCACGAAGCAATGAAAACACGTAAGAGAGAAGATTGGAATAGTTTGCTTGAGGACTTCCTTGAGAACCCTCAGAATAGTGCTAATCATATGATTTTTGGAATGAATAAAGAACAAAGAGATAGGGCAAGAGGACTAGAAGGCGGAAAGTCAGTCCCCACCTGGGTTTAAGACACATCACGTACGTATACAGGGAGAGAGAAGGGTGGACTCTCTTTCTGTACATAAGGGAGGGTTAATTCCCTCCTATTTATTCACCATATCCACTAATAATAAATGCATTCTGCTACAATCGTTCATCATACTCCCTACGGGGATAATGAAGTCGCCTATATGGCACGAGTATCTAACCCAGAAGGGCAGGATAATGAAGATAAAGCTAAACTAATTAGCTATTTAATTAAACATAAACATTGGTCTCCATTTGAAATGGTGAATATGTGCGTACAAATTGACACTACCAGAAGTATAGCTGCTCAAATATTACGACATAGATCATTTAGTTTTCAAGAATTTAGTCAGAGATACGCAGAAGTAGAACTGTTAGGTAGACCTATAGTCCCAGAACTGCGGAGACAAGACACTAAAAATAGACAAAATAGTATTGATGACTTAAAAGATACTGATAAAGTAATCTTTAATAGATATGTATCTAATCATTTTGATGAAGCTATGGCTATCTACAAAAATATGATTAAACATGGTGTGGCTAAGGAATGTGCTAGAGAAGTACTACCTATGGGCTCTCCAACACGTCTATATATGAATGGTACTCTTAGGTCTTGGATGCATTACTGTGACCTTAGAACCGCTAATGGAACCCAATTAGAACATCAACAGATAGCTTTAGACTGTCAAGAATTAATTAAAGAATACTTCCCTATAATTTATAAAGCATGGAAGCAGTAGACATACTACTAATGCTTAGTGGCTTACATACTGCTACTGCTAACAGAACTAATTTATGGAATAAAGAAGAAGAAGACTTTATTAATGAAATGATAACTAAATATTATAAGTTATATTTTAAAATGAAGAGAGAAGAAAAGTTAATTAATTAATTAAACATGGATGAAATCTGGAATACTATGAATCAAGAGTTTATTGACTCTGGAGAGAACTTTAGAATAATGACAGAATCTGAATCTAAAGAATTTCAATCTCAACATCCATTTACTCAACAACTAGAACTATTACCACTCTTAAACAGATATGGACAGCCAAGAGGAGTTAAAAACTGGAAAGGAGACCTCATCAATCCAGAATTCGATGATTATCGATGAAATAATTAAGTTAGGTCAACAATTAAATGCTCACTTAATTAATCAAAAGACTACCCTTGATCATATGGGTAGAACTTCTAATAAAATAACTATTGAATACAATATTAAACATGCAACCTCTAATTAATGTACTCGCTATTTCGTCTTTTGTTGTATCTAGTGCCGTTGTCGGTAGTGGTGTCTATATTTATCAACAACAAGACTTCTTAATTGAACAGTTAATGAATAGTGCCCTAGAAGCCTCTACAGAGGCCCTTACCGAAAGCTTTATAGAATCCCCCTCAGGTCTTATACCAACCCCATTAGAGGTCCCTCTAGAGCCCTCTCAGGCCCTTCCTGATGTTTTCTGATGTATATATCTCCCATTACTGTCTTTGCTTGCCTTATGGTCGCTCCACTCTTGGTCGTACTACTCAAGGAAAAATGACATAATTTTGGGAGGGGATATTACGTTAACACAGTTTCAAAATCCCCCCAAGGCCCCTTAATGAATTGAATTATTAGCAGATTTAATCGATTAATAGTCGATCGATAAGCAATGCTGATTAATAAGTTGTATTAATTTAACGCTATCTGTCCCCATTTTAAATACTGTACGATAACGATTGAGCCACTACTAATAGCCACACTCATTATTGTACTGACTGAGCTGACTACTACTGTGTGGTGCTGACTAACATTATTACAGTATATTAAGTGAGCTTGACAAACCAGTGCAACCCGTGTATAATATAAGGGTGAAGACGAGAGATCGACGCGAAGTCTGATTAAACTCCTTCAAAGTGGGACACTTCTCGAAGTGACCGCCAAGCGTTGACAGACCGCTTCAACTCTGTTATACTGACTAAGTCGGTTGAGATACTGACAACAAATGAAACTAGACAATGAACTAATAGTTCTACATATTACCTAATTATTAGGGGTTGAAGCTGAACTTAAGTAAGCCTTCTTACGATTACTATTTATTTAGTAAAGGAATAAGATTGGAGATTCCAGCTTAATAATTATTTAGGCATTCTTTCTTAAATGTATTTATAATTAATTATTAATTTAATTAGTTATTAATATATTTAACTAAGGATTACCTATGTAATTCTTATTATCCACACTCACACATCGTATCAAGGACTTGACACATGTATGCTGAAGAATCATTCATTCAAGAGGTTATGGATCGTACTTATGATGGTATCTTAACTCGCAGTGATGCTGAGTATATGATTACTGAGCACGGTCATAGCGTTAAAGAGTATGAACAAGAGTTAGGTGATAGTATCCTTGATGCTCGGGTATTACTTGAGTTCTTGGGATACTAATCCCTTTATTGGTCTATTAGTGTAGTGGTTAACACGCTAGCCTGTCACGCTGGTATCACGAGTTCAAATCTCGTATAGACCGTTGGCTATACAATACAGTATAGTCTTTATTTGAGGTTAATTGATGACAGTTGCAGAAGTTAAAGCACCTCTCAGTGAAGAGTATGCTGAACTATATGAGTATGTTGAGGATGTAATTGATTCAATTGATGAAGAACTCTTTGAAGAGATCATTGATTCAGGTATTGAAACAGTTACACAGTTTGAAGATGCATTCGCTGGTTGTTACGAAGGTTCTGGTTTTACCAGTCCTGAAGCTCAATTCTGTGAAGAATTAATATCAGACTGTGGTTACATTAACGAAATGGATGTCCCTTCATTCATTACTAATCATATTGATTATCAATCAATGTGGGACTGTGACCTCCGTCATGATTATTTCACATGTGGTGAGATCTATTTCTTCTCTAATCAATTCTAATCATACACACTCATAAAATGCTTAAACTATCAATGGAAAGTATCACACTTATTGAGACTACTAAAGAAGGTGTCAATGTCATACCTATTCAAGAGTATGTCACTGACATTAAGAAAAGAGTAGACATCAATAACCAAGAGGTATCACTATTAATCAAGGACTTAGTTCAAGTTTATAATAAAGCTAAGCCAAGTATTGATTCAATGGTGCAATACCTCAAGAATACTTACACTAACATCAGTAAGTTCGTCACTGAACAAACAAAGGAGTCAACTAAAGTTAACACCTAAGCCTTCGGGCTTTCTTGCGGGTATAGTTTAAAGGTAAAACTATAGTCTTCCAAACTGTTGTTATCGGTTCGATTCCGATTACCCGCTTTGGCAGTATTCATACTGTCATCTTATCCACCTATTATTATTTATTATGCCACGTTTTAACTATGGAACTTCACGCCTTTATGATGAGTACGCTGCTAACATCAATTCTTATGTACAGGAAGTGTATGGAATGGAGTACTACAAAGCAATTAAGATGTGTACTGACCAAACACCTGCTGCTGTAAAGTATAAGCTGTTGGTTGAGACTCTGAATAGCTTGGTAGTATCACCACAAGTAGAGGTTAATTCAATTACTGTAGAGAATGATGCAACAGAGTACACAGTTCAAGACCAAGGACAATACACGGAAGTTGAAAGGCAAGAAGAAGCACAAGTATATGCAACAGCGTAAGGCTGCATTGCAAGCATTAAAGAGGAAGCTGCAATAACTTCCTCTATTTATTATTCACACTCACGGGGCAAACTATTGTACACTGATTACATGAGGCGCTATAAAGCAACTACTAGTGATGGTGGTAAGTTCTATGTACTTGCTACAGAACACCATGAGGCAGCACAAGAAGCTGCTGATTATGCTAGGGAGCAAGGACAAGAACTACAAGATGTTGCTCTACTTCCAGAAAGACGTTACCATACTTAGGAGAATGAGAAAGAAGAAACCATATTGTGCTAATAATTGGAAAGAGTATGCTTCAGCTCCTAGTGATATGTTCGAACCATGTAGTTATGAAGACTTCATGGACTGGAAACTAACACAATGGGAGCTGTCAGCTTCTCATGTATGTATTATTAGAGCAACAACTAAGAAAGGTAAAGTTAAAGAGTACAGCTACAAACTATATAAAGCTGCACAAAAGAAGATTAACAAGCTTATGTCAGATGATAAGATAGCTGAGTTATGTATTGCTGATGATGATCAAGTAGCTTTTATTACGAGGAAAGAAGATGGACCCGAGTGATTACTTACAATTAGCATATAAAGCTATTGAAGGTCATCCTAATTATGATGAACTATGGAAATTAGTTTGTGAACAGTATGTTGACATGTGTTTGGATGAATTGAATGCCGACTCCAGCAGAAATAGAAGAGCAAGTACAGCTTGAACGTGATCAGATAAGACAAGGACTTAAACGATTACGTGATAACACACGGAGACTAGAAGAGAAGAACTATGCGTCAGCTTCTGTATATGGAATTGCTTCTATCGATTCTTTACTACCACTTGTGGTCGATCGTATTGAAGACACTTCTCATGACAGGTTAAAGCGTGGTACAGGTCATCAGTTTAAGATAATCAAGGACTATGTTACCAGGCTTGAGCCATTAGCTGCTGCTGCTATAACATGTAAGATTACCTTTGATAAGGTATTCGGTTATAGAGATAATAGTAGCCTATTAGCTAACGTATGTGATTCTATTGGTAAAGCAGTAGAGGATGAATGTCAACTAAGGCATTATGAATTGAATGCACCAGGATTACTTAATATCTTGAAGAAGAACTATTGGCATAAATCAATAGGTACTAATCAAAAGATAGTAGTAATATCCACACTCATGAATCGTTATGATGTTAAGAAGTGGGTAGCCTGGGGCAGAGCTAATAGAATTAAACTAGGTAGTTGGTTATTAGATTGTTTGTTAGTATCAAGTGGATGGTTTGAAAAAGAATGCAGAAGAGAGGGTAAGAAAACAGTTAACTATGTTGTACCTACTCCTGAGTTCTTAAAGATTAAGGATGAAGTCATGGCTAACGCTGAGTTATTTAGCCCTTTAACCTGGCCAATGTTGATACCTCCAAACGACTGGACTAACTATACACCTGGCGGATATCTCTTAAATGAGATCATGAAAGGCCACGAATTAGTAAGACATGGACATCACGGACGTATACAGGGAGAAACACCACTAGCATTTCTCAATCATATACAGAAGGTTGCTTATACTCTTAATCCATTCATAATGGATGTGGCTGAAACATTGCAGACAAGAGGTATAGCAGTTGGTAAGTTTCTTCCTATTGTAGAACATGTTTTACCACCTAAACCAGTAGATATAGCAGACAATAAGGATAGCCGTAAGGCTTATCGTAGAGCTGCAGCTGAGGTTAGGAATAGGAATGCACAAGAATTTAAACGTTCTTGTAGAACACGCATGACAATGGAGGCAGCGACTAGATTTAAAGGAGTGAAAGAGTTCTTTATCCCTTGGTCTTTTGATTATAGAGGTAGAGCTTATCCTATCCCTGCCTTCCTAACTCCTCAGGATACAGACTTTGGAAAAAGTTTATTACAGTTTGCTGATCAAGCATTCTTAACACCTGATGCTGAGGATTGGTTAGCATTTCAAGTAGCTACTACATATGGATTAGATAAATCCACTATGCAAGAGCGATTGGAATGGACAAAGAATAACACCACACTCATAGGTGCTATAGCATTAGATCCTATTAGCAATCTACCAGAGTGGGAAGTAGCTGAAGAACCATGGCAGTTCTTAGCAGCATGTGAGGAGTATTATCATTGCATACTTAAATGCGATAGACACTTCACCTCATTACCTGTAGCTACGGATGCCACCTGTTCAGGATTACAAATTCTAGCAGGATTAGCTAGAGATAAATCTACTGCTAAACTAGTTAATGTAATACCTAGTGATAAGCCTCAAGATGCTTATGCAGTAGTAGCTGAAACCGCTAAACCTGACTGTCCTAAGGACTTCAGAGCATTTATGGATAGGAAAACTGTCAAACGTACAGTAATGACCGTACCATATAATGCTAAACCTTTCTCCAATAGATCTTATATAAGAGAAGCATTATTAGAGAAAGGTGTAGAAGTAGATAAAGATAATTTAACTCAATTAGTTAAAGCAGTTAGAGCAGCAATGCATACAATAGTTCCCGGTCCTATGTCTGTTATGAAATGGATAGAGGATGAGGTAACTAATATAATTAAGCGTGGTGAAACAGAACTTGAATGGTGTACTCCTTCAGGTTTTGTAGTTCATCAAAGGTTAATGAAAAAGAATACTGTCTCATTACAACTACAACTATTAGGAAGATGTGACTTAAAGGTTGCAACTGACGATTCAGATGAAGTAGATATTAATAGACATAAAGCAGCAACAGCACCTAATCTGATTCACAGTTTAGATGCTTCGCTGATCCACTTATCAGCAGTTAAATTCAATGCACCGATTGCAGTTATCCATGATAGCGTCTTGTCTCGTGCTACAGACATGTCTCAGCTATCCACCGTGGTCAGAGACTCTTACATGCACCTTTTTGCTGACAACGATTACCTTACCGATTTTGCCCGTCAAGTCGGCGCTGAAACAGACCCCCCAATTATTGGAGACTTAGAACCGTCTTCAGTAGTTGAATCCACTTATTTTTTCTGTTAAATGACACGAACAATCCACAAAACAAATGAGCCTGTTGTATTGGAAGGTTTCCAATGCATCATGAAGCCTAGTGAGAAATATGGCAACTACTCTCTATCAGCAATAGTA
>Ga0206682_10001268_pt1 | contig 25174 bp, 45 predicted proteins | sample M240m12015metaG_FD_155444 | JGI IMG/M metagenome (GOLD analysis project Ga0206682, IMG submission 155444) | Ammonia-oxidizing marine archaeal communities from Monterey Bay, California, United States - M2 40m 12015 | ecosystem: Environmental > Aquatic > Marine > Intertidal zone | place: USA...
TAGTAAACCCTATCCACATGGAAAGGCTTAACTATGGATTGTTATCACTGTGGAACAGAATTAATTTGGGGTGGAGATCACGATTGTAGTGATGATATGGTAGAATATTTAATAGAAACTAATCTTAGTTGTCCTAACTGTGGTAGTGTTGTTATAGTGTATTTTCCAAAAGAAGAAGAGGGTATAGAATGTTAGAGTTTTATGGAGTAATGTTAGTTTTACATATTATAGCAGAAGCAACTGGTAATTCAGACTTGTTTATGATATGTGTAAGTGGGTGTAATTAAAGGTTGACATATAGTACAATAGTGCTATTATAAAATAGTAAGTTAACAAAAAACGGAGACGTAAATGAAAAGTATTGTAATTTTAATGTTAGCACTATCACTTGGTGCTTGTGGTACAATAGGTGGTATGGGTAAAGATGTTACAGATGCTGCTGAATGGTCTAAAGAAAAAATCTCAAAATCCTTAAAATAAAGGTTGACAAACCTTGTATATGTGCTATTGTGTAATAGTAAGTTAACAAAAAGGAATTGATATGTTAGATATGAAATTTGAAGATGTAAGCCAAGAAACACTAGATGATGAAATTATGTTTGAAACTATGGATTATTTTAGTGTTTTAAAAAATGATCTTGGTATGGATAGTATTTGGGATTTACCAGATGCTACTATTACTAGTGTTGATACTATGATTTTTGAAGATAAGCAATACAAAGTAAAGTATAAGTTTATTGAATCAATGGGTGCTACAATGGACGATGTAAAGTGGGCAGAGGTAACAAGTATTACTACAAGTAGTAGTATTAAAGATCTTTGGTTTGCCGCTAACAGTTGTATTAAAAGAAGTGGTACACATCATAATTATATCGAAGGTTTTGAATTGTCTGAAGATGGTTTTACACTTAATCTTATTACAGGTTCTTAAATGGAAAAGGTTATTAGTGAAGAAGTAATCAAGGAACTTGAAAGTCGTAACTGGCTTTCTATTCCATGTTCAGAGGAGGCTATGGATAGCCTTTGTAATGCTAACGTGCCAAGTAATTGGTTAATTAAGGAGTTTGATGATGTTTAGTAAAGAAGTTATGTCGCCTATAGATTTTCCACCAAACGGAAAACAGGCATTGTTTAGTTTTGACAACTATGTTCTTAGTGTTGTACAACACAGTGGTTCATATGGTAATGCACAAGGCTTGTATGAAATTGGTATTTTTGAAGGTGATAACATGGTAGAGATGCCTGGTATTACTGAACCCGGTGATACTGTTAAAGGATTTTTATCTGAAACAGAAGTTAACGGTATTATTAAAAAAATGACATCGGTTACAGGTGTTGAACCATTTTTATTTAAGGAGTAAGACATGAATGGAACTTTAAAAGATATTGACGATTTGAAACAAGCACAATCTTTACTAGAAGGTGCTAGTGATGAAAAACGTGCTGGTGTGCAAATTATTCAAAATATGATTGCTACTAAAGAAGCAGAAGTTAACTCATATGAAAAGCAAATGGATTTGTTCTTTGCTGATACTGTTTTTAAATAGGAAGTACAATGTTAGTTTATGACGAAAATAGACAAATGGAAAGAGCAAAAGCAATTATGTCTTTGCTCGAAATAGGTGATCTTAGTCCGTGGGCTGAGTCGTATTGGAAAAGTGTACTAGCTCGATTGTCACGAAGTCAAGTGCAATTAGAGTATGCTTACAATAAGGCCTTGTCAAACTAATGCCTCAGACTAATCGTAACCAATACAGAAAAGAATATGACGAATTAATAATTCGCAGAAAAGCCATTGCCTTTAGGGCAATTGGTTTCTTACAAGCATTGGTTAAGATGGATGATAATATTGGTCCTGCTACTAGGATTCACATGGCTAGTATTGTATCAGAATACAATAAAATAGATCAAGAGATTGATCATATATCAAGTCTATTAGATTTAATAGATCATAACGAAAATACTGATTTTGGAGAATGGTAATGGTTATAGATGCAACTTCGTCCTTTGCGGCTAAGATGTTTGCAAATACTTTTCAACGTGATGTTGGAAATAAATGGAAAGTTCAAGTAGAATACTCAAGTGATCTTAATACTCCATATGAATGGTTTGATATTGAGTTTTCTTTGCTTGAGAAAGCCACCGGAAAAATACATGAGATTCCTGAAGAAATCTTTCAATAAAAGGTTGACACATTCCTATAACGTGCTATTATATAATAGTAAGTTAGAAAAAAGGAGTTGCACATGGTACAGAAAATGAAATTGTTTCAAATTGTAATTGACAAAGATTTGTCCGATCTTATTAATAAAGAAGGTTGGGATTGTCATGTTAAAGCAAAGGCAAAATTATTGAGTATGGATGGCAATCCTAGTATTGGCATTAAACACAAATGTTATAGTCATGTTGCAAATATTATTGCAGATGATTTAAATCATGCATTTGAGGCAGGTAATATTGGTCCTGCTGATAGAGTTGAAAAGATTGCTCCAAAAATGACTAGTGTTAGTGTTGGTGACATTATTGAAGATGACACAGGTACATGGATGTGTGATAGTTTTGGTTGGAAAGAAGTTACATGGGATCAGTACAATACTTTATAAAAAAGGTTGACAGATCCGTATATCGTGCTATTATAAGTAGTAAGTTAAAAAAACAGGAGATATTAAATGTATAGCAAAGAATTAGAAACTGCACTAGAGGCAATGAGAGCAATTAGAGATACTGAAGAAATGCATGTATTGGCAAGCGAATATAACAGACATGTAAACTTTTTAAGAAAAAACAAAGGTTCTAATGTTGTTGTAGGTGATCAGATTGTTTGGAAATATGGTGGACTTGAAAAAGTTGGTAAAGTTGTTAAAGTAAACAGAGTTTCAGTTGAAGTACAGAATGTTGGAAATACTCCGTTTGGTGCAACAAGAACTAAAGTTGACAAGTCATTAATTACTGGAAAGGTAGCGGCATAATGGTTACTACATTTTTAGGCGTTCCGCTAATGAAAATTGAAGATTGCACAATGAGAAACTTTTATGCAAGTTTAGAACCACAGTCTTATATTCCGCATGTTGCTAAGTTGAGACGTAAAATTAGACTAGCATTTGAAGATAATATGTTGGAAATGACTACAGAAAATGTAAGACGTAATCCTGGCATAGGTGCAAAACTAACCAAAGAAATTTTTGAAATAGCAGAAATAATGGGCTACAAAGTTTCTAAATTACAAACAGTTTATGTATAAGGAGAAGTAGTATGTGGAAAGCAGTATTAGTTGTGTGTTCAATGACCGCTCCAGATAAATGTGAAACTTGGGTTGATGCAATTGGTCCAAGTAAAAGTTATGAAGCATGTGTTGATAGAGCATTAAAAATGAATGAAGATGCTTTTGTACATCTTAGAGATTACAAGGGCGAAGCGGCTTGGAAAGGTCGTTCTTATCAGTGTAACAAACTACCAGGTGGAATGCTATAATGAAAAAGTTTATTGCAACAGTACTATTAACAACGGCAATTACAAGTCATGCTAGTGCAGATGCTTTTGAGATTATTAATCGTATGCCTATTGATTGTAGTGTTGCACAACAACAGTATGACTTTTTAGAAAGTGAAAAAAGCACTAAGATTGATAGATTAAAAAGTAGTGCCTATAGTAAGACGTTCATAGGTAGCCTCTATGCTCAATTTACAGGCAAAAGTAAATGGGCTTATACAACAGGAAGTGGAACACGAGATGCAGTTATTAAACTCAAACAAAATCAAATACGTGAGTATTGTTGGCCTAGCATTCCAACTGGTTACTAGTACTGCTCATGCAGGACAGGATCGTTGTCGTGTTGTAACAATTAACGAAACTGAGAGTACTGCAAAGATTGAACGTTATGATAGTTTGAATCGTAGTGTACAAGTTCTTCCAGATGGTAGAGTACAATGTAGTGTGTTTTTTAATGCTCTTATTAGTGGAAAGTATTATCCGGCAAGCTCTACAGTGGCAGAACAAGCAGACAGTACTTATGTATGTAACCAAGCATTACAGACTGCTAGTAGCGACGTAAAGCGTCGTGTAGCAGGTGAAAAATTGACTACGAGGCAACATATGGTATGTGACGATAACAACACATACACGCCTAATACACGTAGACAAGGAAGTTTTACTTATAAAGGTTTTACTTGCAAATACTTTGAACAGACTGTTCAACAAAGTGGTAAGTTGTTTAGTGTTAACAAACCGGCATGTGAAATTGGACCTGGACAATGGGTTGGTATAGAAAATTGGTAATTAAAGGTTGACATATGGCACTATATGTAGTAGTATGTAACAATAAAATAACAATTTAAATAAGGATAAAAAATATGAATGTAAAAGTTATAAAGAAGTTTTTAAGTTATGTAGGTATTACCGCAGTAATGATGTCTGTGTTTTTTGGTATTACTTTATTGGCTAGAACATACTTTGGACATGGTGGTTATGGTTTAATTGTTGTACTTGCTGTGTTTATGCTTTGGTTCCTATACACAATGGCCAAGTCCGATGTAGAAAGCAAGGAACGTGAAGAACTGTACAACAAAGAAATTGCAAACTTTGGAAGAAAATAGGTTGACATTAATAGTGTTTAATGTATAATAAAGGTAAGTTTAACAAAAGGAGACGAAAATGAATAAAACTACTATAATATCGATGTTGTTGGCAACATCAATGCTTGGTGCTTGTGCTAGTGTAACTCCGGGTTCACCTGAAGCATACATGAAACTAGAGCAAGAGAAAAAAGAAAGACTTGCTGATACACTTGAAGATACATTAGATGAAATGCCTGATTGGTATGCTAAGTTACCTACAAGTAATTATGCAGTATATGCCGCTGGTACTAGTACTGCAATCGATCCACAATATGCTATTGAGAAAGCAGTATTTAGAGCAAAGGTTACTTTGGCTGATAGGATCAAAGGCAAAATGAGTCAAAATAGTAAAACTGTTATTGCTGACAATACTGAAGTTGGTACACAGGTTACTAAAAACATAATTGATGCAGTTGAAGTATCTGGCTATAAGGTTAAAGAACAAGAGCTTATGGTTGATGATGGTAAGGTTCGTGCTTATGTATTATTAGAGTTTCCAATTGGTGGATACAATGATGTTCTTAAGTATAAAGCAGAACAAGCCGCGGCAAAGAATAAAGCCGATACTATTGCAAAGGCATTAGCAAACAACTAAAACTAATTGAACTTGTGATCCCTTAGCTCAGATGGATAGAGCAACAGTCTTCTAAACTGTAGGTCGCAAGTTCGAATCTTGCAGGGATCACCAAAACTATGGACGATAAAAGAGAAGACATGTTTGAGAACACATTAAAAATTGAATTTTTAAAAGATGAAATTCGCATTGCTCAATCTTTCCTTCGTCCTAGTGCAACAGGCCATATTCATACAGCAATTAGTTGGATGAAAGGTCGTTTGGAAGATTTGGAAGGTACTACACACTTATAAACTAATACTGCTCGCGTGGCGGAATAGGTAGACGCAACGGACTTAAAATCCGTTATTCATTTGAGTGTGTGGGTTCGAGTCCCTCCGCGAGCACCAAAAACAACATTTCTTAATAAGTAATAATAACAAAAAGGGGAAATAAAATGGCTATAGCATTTGTACTAGTCGCACTATTTGGAATTGACAATAAAGAATTTATTGACACTTCTAGTAAGCAACTTAAAGAAGGCATGTCATGGCACAGTATTCCATGTCGCGAAGCAACGCCTGGACTACCGGCAATAACTATTGATGCACCAAACGGTAAATCATACGTTTGTCATAAAATAAAGTAAACTTAGTTTACCGCGGGGGTACTTCTTAGGAGAAGTACATCATCATAGGCGAAGTGTGGGGGCCTTGATCATATCATAAAATAAAAGGTTGACAGATTGTATAATGATGCTATTATGTAATAGTAAGTTAAACAAACAACGGAGACTTTAATGATCAAAGTACTAACAAGCCTTGCTATTATTACATATTCAGCAAGTGCAAGTGCGTTCTGGAATACAGATAAAACAGATTACACTATGGTAGAAAACATGTTTACTGCGGCCAAGGCTGGAAACATGATTGCTAAAAGACCTTTATTTGAATACAAGTACAATAAATTTTGTACTGGCGGACAAATTTATACATCTAAATACAACAAGTATAACAAGAGTAAAGGTGGACATACAGCTGGTAAGTTGCCAAGTTGGTTCTTTGCTAAAAGTTTTGGTCATGCTATGGCTACATATTTAGAAGGTGAAAGTGAGCCTTCACAAGCATGGAAAAAAGAAGAAGTTGTAGATGAGTTTATTCCTTACCTAGTACAAGCCGCTGAAGACAAGTATTTTACAATAAACAAATGGGTCAAAGGCGGATCGAGTGTTGCTTATTCACAGTACATGATACTAATTAATCTTAGTGTGTTTATGGACTTTGCAGATTATAAAGATTTATGGAAAGCAGGACAAAGAGAAAAAGTTGTTAAGTGGGGAAACATATTGTATGAGCATAGCCACTATAGTCACCATGCAAATGGTGGTAGACAACAACACCACAGATGGCCTGATACTGTTTCAAAAGCAGCCGCGGCTTATATGTTGTGGGGTTATGTGAATAAAGACTTAGACGTATTCAAAGATGGTTATAGAGATCTTATGCAAGAGTATAAGAAGATTCCAGCAGATGGAAAGTATCATCAACACATTTACGGAAAGTATGCAGGTGCAATTCAAGACAGTTGGGACTTGTTTATTGAAAACAAAACTATTGGTGATTTGGTAATTGCAAGTTATGTAGGTGAACTAGTAGGTATGCCAACATTTGATAAGCCAAATAAAAAAGGTGGTACTATTAGAAAGATGGTAGAACACTTAGGTGAACTTAGTTCTGATCCAAACGTTACTAAAGGTCAAGATGAGAGACACTTGTGGAATATGAGAGATGATGGTAACTCGTGGATGACTGTTTATAGGTTACTTGATGAAACTGATACTAATCCACTTGTTAAGATGCACTTAGATTCAAGTAACGAAAAAGGTTACAAGTATCAACAGATACTTAACTATTCAAGATGTTTAGCAAATGAGGTTAACTAAATGACTGTCACTTATATGAAAGACGGCTCACCAAAAAGTTGGGATAAAACACTTCGTACTTACGAAGTGTCCTGGCCTAATGGTAAGAAAGAACTTTGGAAAGATATTACTGCACGTGATTGTTTAACAAAGTACGAAAGTATGGATCCGGGTGGAAATGAATTAGGCCTAAGAGAAGTTGTAGGCAAAGAGTTACAAATGCAAAAAATAATGGATAAAAAATAAATGTATGATGACATAAAGTTAATACTAGACAAAGAACAACAAAGACAAGATACAACTGTTGAACTTATAGCAAGTGAAAATTATGCCAGTCAATCAGTAATGGATTTATGTGGTAGCATTTTTACAAACAAATATGCAGAAGGATATCCGGGTAAACGTTACTATAATGGTTGCGAACATATGGATGAAATTGAGCAACTTGCAATAGATAAAGTATGTGAGTTATATAATTGTGGTTTTGCCAATGTACAACCTCACAGTGGTGTAAATGCAAATACTGCCGTTTATCAAGCATTAATGAATCCAGGCGATACTCTAATGGGTATGGACTTGGCAAGTGGTGGACATTTGAGTCACGGTGCTCCTCCTACACTAAGTGGTAAAGTTTATCAAGCAGTAACATATGGTGTAGATGAGAATGGACTGCTAGATTACGAGCAAATACGAGCATTGGCAAAAGTAAGTCAACCACAAGTAATTGTAGCAGGTGCAAGTGCATATCCAAGACAAATTGATTGGCAAGCATTTAAAGATATTGCAGATGGCGTTGGAGCATATCTTGTTGTTGACATGGCACATTACAGTGGTTTAGTGGCTGGTGGTGCATATGAGTCACCTTTGCCGTATGCAGATGTTGTAACAAGCACAACACATAAAACACTAAGAGGACCAAGAGGTGGAATGATACTTTGGAATAATCCTGATTATACAAAGAAAATAAACAGTAGCATTTTTCCTGGAACACAAGGTGGTCCACTTATGAATATTATTGCCGCAAAGGCACAATGTTATACAGAAGCATTACTTCCTAGTTTTGAACAGTATGCACACCAAGTTGTAAAAAATGCACAAGCAATGGCACGTCAGTTAGAACAATACGGAATAGATGTTTTAACAGGTGGAACAGATAGTCATATTATATTAATTGATTTGAAAGATAGCAAGTACTCAGGAAGACAGGCTGCAGATTTATTAGAACAAAATGGTATTACTGTAAACAAAAACGGAGTACCAAATGACCCGAGGAACTTTGTAGAAACAAGTGGTATTAGAATTGGAACTGCCGCTGAAACTACAAAAGGAAATCAAGAATACTGGTTTAGAGAACTAGCACAAAAAATTGCAAACTTACTTAAAGGATAGAAAATGAAAAATTTTAGTAGCATGAGAGACTTTATGACTCCAAAAGAAAATGCAAATGACACCAGAGCGGAACGTAGAGCTCATGCTCGTAAGGCTTATAAGTTAGCAAAGAAAATGGAAAAGGATTTAGCCAGACAAGTTGCTCAAACAAAGGTTGACAATAAGCAATAAGCATAGTATAGTTAAAACTTAATTACAGATGAGGCAAACATGACAATGCATTTAGTAGGTCCTTATATGACCACTACAAATTATCGTAGTAAAAAGTCTAACAAAAAGAAAAGTCAAAAGCAAATACAAGCAGATATAAAACATGACAAGTGGCTTCGTGCTAGAGGTATTGCTCCTGATCAATTAAAAGATAAACTTCCTACTAATGCTAAAGGTGAACGTAAAGGCATATATGCTGTTCCAGATTACAAGCAACATCAAGGTACTGTGGCTTGTAGTAACAACATTATAGGTAGTACTGCTAAGAAACAAGAGAACCAATATACAGGTGATCAACTTGCTGGTATTGGTATGTTACATAAAAGTAATATGGTTCCTGTTCGTAAGGATAGTAACGATGCTAAAGAAATTGCAAGAATGCGTCGATAAATTGACAATTTAAGCATAAATATAGGAGCAACGAAAGTTGCATAGTATAAGGAGTCAAAATAATGACAAAATATATAACTGATCGAATCAAAGAAAAATCAAGCCAAGGTGGCGCCGCACTAATCGCCATGGGTGTAATTGTATTAATAGCAGGACCGTTTGCAAAGATAGCCGCCTATGCCGCTATTGCTTATGGAATTTGGCAAATCTATACGAAGGATTAAATGCCAACATTTACTGCACTTCTTAAAAATAAAGAATTACAAGTACAATACACAGACTCTGACAATGTTATGATTGCCTTATACGATGAAGTAGACTGGGGCACTTGTGGCGGAAGTGGAGTCTGCGGTACATGTGTCTGTGAAGTTATTAATGGTGAAGAGTTTTTTGATGAACCTGATATTAACGAAGAAGATACATTAGAGTTTATGAATGTTCCTAATGCAAGATTAGGATGTCAATTATGGCTAGATGCTGTTCCGGATAAAAAATTAACTATAAGAGTGAAAGATGTCAATAACTGATTTTAATAGAAAGCCATCTGAGGATGGATCATTTGATTGGGTAGTACAAGATACTTCAATTGATACTAATCGTATTAAGGAAGTACTAAAAGAAGTGTACGATCCAGAAATTCATATCAATATACATGACTTAGGACTTATATATCATTGTGATGTTGTAGATGGAAAGTGTGATGTTGTTATGACATTAACCAGTGCTTTCTGTCCAGTAGCAGGTGAAATGCCTATATGGGTAAAAGAAGCACTAATAAAAGTTGATGGAATAAATGAAGTTGATGTTGAAATGACTTTTGTGCCACAGTTTGGTCCGGACCAAATGAGTGAAATGGCACAATTTAGTTTAGACATGTATAGTGAGGATACACAATATGACCAGTTCGACTACTACGACAGTAACTTTGACTGATAAAGCAAGACAACATTTAATTAACATATCAAAATCGCAAGAGAAACCATATGTATTATTTGGTGTTGATGGCGGCGGTTGTGCCGGATTTTCATACTACTGGAAAGTAGATGACAAATATGATAACACAGGTGAATTAATAGAACTTGGAGACGGCGCAAGTTTGGCAATTGATTCAGCCAGTATAATGTATGTGCTTGGAAGTAAGATAGATTATGTAAGTGACATAATGGGCTCTACAATTCAAGTAGATAACCCATTAGCACAAAGTAGTTGTGGTTGTGGAGAATCAATTAGTTTCAACTTCTAAAATATCCCAATTTTCTAATTTAAAAGTATGAGTAGAAACTTTTTCGTTTGCGAAAGTTTCAACCGTAATACTATCTCCATCTTTTTTAGTTTTAAGAATTTTAAACAAGTCAGGGTAATTGTTAACTTCTGTGTTGTTAACTTTTAACAATACGTTCTTACCTGTTAGTCCTGACTTTTCTGCATTACTACCTGAGTTAGGTGTAATAGATAACTGTTTAAGTTTATCGTCATAATCAACTGTTACGTTTAGTGCAGGCCTTCTTGGCTTGCCATATTTCATAATTCTTTCAAAACTCCATTTAACATCATCAATAGTAACACTTAGGCTCCATGCTTGAGTGTTTGTTTGATCACGACTTGGAATTAGTATAGTATTAATACCTGCCAAGTGTCCTTGTTCATCAAACATACCACCGCCACTGTTACCTGGCATGATTAAACTATCATGTTGAATAAATGTTTGCCACGGACTTGTAACGTTTCTTTTAGTGTGTCCAATAACACCTTTACTAACTGTCCAGCCCATTCCTTGTGGGTGTCCAATCGTATAAATGTCGTCACCTATTGTAATCTCTTCTGCCCATGTAATTTGTGCGAGACTCTTTGGCAACGGTAATGTAGTAATTTTTAATACTGCAATATCAGTTATGGTGTCAACACCTAAAACTTTTGCTTGGTATTTCTTAGTATCAGTTTCACTATAGACATGTACAAAAACGTTTCCTGCATCTTCGATTACGTGGTGGTTGGTTATAATAATACCATCACCTGAAATAACCACACCGGTACCTAGGCCCATTGGTGTTTGTCTATCTTTGTCTTGTTGATCCTCTTGTATTATTGTATCAAACGGATCTTTTATTTTGTTTTCAGCGACTACTAGCACAGTTGCATTTAAGTTCTCAATTACCTTAGGAAGTTTAGCATCAGCGCCTAAGGGGAGAAAACTAATACAAACGACTAATAGGTACTGTAGAACTTGCATCATGATTTAGATTCCTTTTACGTTTGGCACTATCACGTTGTGCCAACTTATGCTTACTTTCGCAAAACCCACAGTAATGATTTTGGCCGTTAGTCAGCCTTCTTTGATGCATTGTTTTAGAACTTCGAAAGAACAAAGACGTACAATGATCGCAGAGTAATGCGAAAACTTTTGTTGTTCTACATAGCACACTCTTGTGTCGTCGATGTTTCTGATTTATAAATGTGTATCCTACATACATTACATGTATTTACCAATTTAGTTAGCATTCGGCTAGATGACTTTGAACATAAATAACATATAACAACAAATTTTGCAGGAGAATTTTAAATGGCAAAGCAAACTATTAACATAGGAAGTGCCGCTAATGATGGATCAGGTGATCCACTACGTTCGGCATTTGATAAGATTAACGATAACTTTACAGAAGTTTATACAGAATTAGGTGGAGCAAGTTTAAGTAATATTAGCATTACAGGTAATACTATTGGTTCAGATGATACTAATGGAAACATTATTTTGTCACCAAATGGTACAGGTGATGTTGTAATTGCAACGGCTAAAAGTCTACAATTAACAGACCACACAGATAATGCAATACTAAAAACAGATGCAACTGGTAACTTAACTGCAAGTGCAGTAACAGAAAATGGAACTTTTCTTCAATATGGTGATGTTGTTGTTAATCCAACAACAAGCACAATTCAAACAACAGCAAACGATATTACTCTAACACCAGGTGGTGGAGAAGTTGTTGTTACTGGGCACGTCTTAAGTGATACAACAAACACAAAAGACTTAGGTTCTACAATAAACGTTTGGCGTGGAATTTTTGGAACTAAGTTAACTGCAACAGGTGATAGAATTAACATTACTACAGTACATACTCCAGCAACTGCTAAAGGCGTAGATGGAGATGTAATTGGTGATATTTCCGTAGATGCAGATTATATTTATTATTGTACTACAACATGGACTGATGGAGTAGCAGATATATGGAAACGTGTTGCTATAGCAACTTGGTAATAGGAGCATAAACTAATGGCCACAAGACAAGTAATAAAAACAGGTACTACAGTCGACGACGGCACAGGTGACCTATTAAGAGATGCTTTCGTAAAAGTAAATACAAACTTTGAAAATGTTTGGGATAAGACTTCAGTAAACAGTAATTTAGATTTTACTGGTGATACTGTGTCAAGTACAGGTGAGTTGATACTATCTCCTGCAAGTGATATTAAAACAACTACAAACGTTATCTTTAACAGTAACAAAGGCGACTTTGATTTTACAGTACACGGTGATACAAGCGACAACGTATTATTCATTGATGCAAGTACAAACAGAGTAGGAATACTCAACAACACACCTACAGTAGCATTGGATGTTACAGGTGATAGTGCAATAAGTGGAAACTTAACAGTAGGCGGAACAACTACATTAAATGGTAATGTAACAATAGGAAATGAAGTAAGTGACATTATAACCTATGTTGGACGAGTTGGAAGCACTATTGAGCCTTATGGTGGTGTTACAATCGGAACAACTACAAACAGATGGGCCAATGGATACTATCAAAACCTTGATGTTACAGGAACTATTAGTGGAACATTTAGTGGAAGTTTAGATCCAAGTACTACAGTTACAAACAATATTAACAATACAACAACTATCAGTGACACTATAACTGCAACAACAAGTGCAGAAGTAGGTAACTTGTTAGTTACAGGAACACTAGCAGTACAAGGTTCAAGTGTAACTATTGATAGTGCAACTATGCAAATACTAGACAGGTTAACATTTGAAGGTGCAACTGCTGATGACTTTGAAACAAGTATTGTAGCAACTGATCCAACTGCTGATAGAACAATTACGTTACCAGATGCAAGTGGTACAGTAGCACTAGGTACTATTCCAACTTCAATACTTGACTTAGGTATTACAGATGGTACAGCTGGACAACAACTGACAACCGATGGTAGTGGAAACTTTACTTTTGCAGCCTCAGGTGCAGGCGGTGGAATTGCACTCACTGATTTAAGTGTAACAACTGCAAGTGCAGGAACTGCCGGATTAACTTATAATAATGTTAGTGGTGTATTTGATTTTACTCCACCAGATTTATCAACATACATTACGTCTTCAAGTTCAGAGACATTGACTAACAAGTCAGGTCAAATTAGTATGTTTACAAACGATAGTAACTACTTAACAAGTGTACCCGCACAAACTTTTGCAAGTTTAACAGGTAAACCGACTACAGTAGCAGGCTATGGAATTACAGATGCCTCAAGTGCAAGTGCAACAGAAACATTAACTAACAAAACTATTGATACTGCAAATAATACTATTACTATAGTAGAAGCAGATATTAGTGATTTAGGTAGTTACTTAACTTCAGTACCAGCACAAACTTTTGCAAGTTTAACTGGTAAGCCAACTACAATAGCAGGCTATGGAATTACTGATGCATTTGATGGTGCATATGGATCACTTACAGGTGCTCCAACAATGTATGCAAATTCAGATGTTGACACTCATTTAAATCAAAGTGGTCCTACAGATGGTTATGTACTAAGTTGGACAAGTGGAGATTATGCATGGGTGGCAAACGCAGGTGGTGGATATGGCAACAGTAATGTTGATACACATTTAAATACAAGTGGTGCAAGTGCTGGACAAGTATTAAGTTGGAACGGAAGTGATTACGCCTGGGCCGCAGATGCAACAGGTGGTGCAACAAGTATTAATACTGCTGGTAACACAGGAACAGGTAGTGTAACTTTTGCAACAGAAACACTAACAGTAACTGGTACAACAAATCAAATTAATGTTGATGCCGCGGCATGGGCCTTAAGTTTAAGTTTAGATGCAGACTTAACTGGTTTAACAACTATTAACACACATACTATTCCAAGTGGTACAGGAACACTAGCATTAACAACTGACTATGCTGATGGCATTAACGTAAGTGATGAAAGTTCAGACACAACTTGTTTTCCAATGTTTGGAACAGGAGCAACAGGCGCCTTAACAGTTAAAACAGATCAAAGTGCATACACATATAATGCTAGTACTGAAACACTAGCAGTAACTAATTTTAGTGGTGATCTTAGTGGTACAGTCGTAAGCACATTTGTTATTGCCGCTAACGGTTCAAGTGATTATACATTTAGTGATGCTGATAATCATTGGTTTCCAACTACAGAGAATGACCCAGTGTTATACCTACGTAGAGGTGAAACATACGTTCTTAATGTAGATGCATTAAGTGGATCACATCCGTTTGAAATTAGAGTAAGTAACGGCGGAAGTGCATACGGTACTGGTGTAACAAACAACGGTGCAACAAGTGGTAATATTACATTTAAAGTACCTATGTCAGCACCAGCAACATTATATTACCAATGTACTGCTCACGCAGGTATGGGAAATACAATTAATATTGTGTAATAAATACTATTGTAAGTATAAGGAAATAATATGGCCGCACCCGTTTGGTATACATTTAATACAAACTTAGGCATAATTCAAGAAAACGAATTTTATCAATTTGCTCTTGATGCTCGTGATTCTGATAGTAATGCTATAGCATATAGTGTTATTTCAGGTAGGCTTCCTGATGGCATTGAACTTGGTAATAACGGAACATTATTTGGACAACCTAGAAAAGTTGTTGCAGGTATTCCAGCAGAAGTAAGTCAAGATGTTACTGATAGGTTTACAGTTCGTGCTAAAAGTACTGACAATATTGTTACTGATAAAACTTTTACATTAACAGTTACCGGACAAGATATTCCTGTTTTTACAACAGATAGAGACTTAGGTGAATTTATTGATTATCAGTATATGGATGTACCAATACAAGTAACTGATAATGATACTGACGATGTACTTACATATGAATTTTTAAGTGGTGAATTACCTGTTGGTGTTAAACTAACAAATACAGGTCGTGTTCAAGGATTTATTGAACCAACACTTGTACAAGGTGAAGCGGCAGATGGTAACTATGACCAAGCACCGTATGACAGTGTATTGTTTGACAGTGGTGCGGGTAGAGCCAGTTATAGTAGAAACTATGCCTTTGTTACTAGAGTATCAGATGGCAAAGCATATGTTGTTAAAGAATTTAGTTTTTTTGTATACGGTGGATTTGAATCTGGTACAGATGTTAACACAATTACCGCAGACTTTGATGGAATAATCACTGCTGATAATAGTAGTGCATACAGTCCTGTTATTAGACATGCTAACACAGATCTTGGAAGTTATTTACACGATAATAAATTTAATTTTAAAATTGACGGTAAAGATTACAGTGGTGATGCTATAGAATATAGTATTAGTGCAGGAGCATTACCTAGTGGTTTAACTATAGATACTAATACCGGTTATATATATGGTACACTGCCTTTTGTTAATGTGCCGCAAGAGACATATACATTCACTGTAAAAGTACAAAAAGTTGACGATCCAGACAATCAGTTTTTTGCTACAAAGCAATTTACAATGGATATTGTAAGTAATAAGAACTTGGCTATTACATGGGTAACTGCACCTGACTTAGGAACAATTAATGCAGGTGATATTAGTACTATTGAACTAGTAGCAGAAAGTGCCAACGGTACTGCATTATATTATGAAGTTGAATCCGGAACAAGTAGTAAAATACCGCAAGGATTACAATTACTAGCGAGTGGATTGTTACAAGGACAAGTTAGTTTTAAAGGTTACATGCTGGATGGCGGAACAACAGTATTTGATTCAACTGAATTAGCAAAAACAACAATAGACAACAAATGTACATTTACAGTAAAAGCAAAAGACTCAAGCGGAACTTTGTTTAGCACAAGAACATTTACACTATTAATTGATAACTTTTATAATACACCTTACGAGAATGTTTATATTGAATTGTTACCAAAATCACTAGACAGAACTGTTTGGGATAATATGGTTTACAATGAGCAAGATATTCCACATAATTTCTTATACAGACCAACTGACATATATTTTGGTAAACAAAGAAGTGCAAGAATGTTATTTTTAGCAGGTATGACTGCAAGTACATTAAGCAATTATGCAAAGGCAGTATATCAAAATCACTATAATATTAATTTAAGATTTGGTGATTTTAAAACTGCAAAAGCACAAGACAAACAAGGAAACCACATTTATGATGTTGTATACGTTGATATTGTAGATGTTAACGATCCACAAGATATTAACGGTATTCCACAAATTGCAAATACAAGTATTTCTTATAGCAGTATTAATAATCCAATAACAGTTGACGAATCAGCACATATTGAAAATGGTTCAATAACAGTAGATAACCAAAATATTTCAAAGTTATATCCTGCAAGATTAAGTACAATGCAATCAAGAGTACAAGACATAATAGGATTGAGCGACAGTAGAACATTGCCTTCTTGGATGACAAGTGTACAGGATGACGGTACAGTTTTAGGTTATACGCCGGCATGTGTAGTAGCATACTTAACACCTGGATCAGGTGATAAAGTTTTATACTATTTGACAACTAACAAAAATATAAAACTTAATGAAATTGAATTCACTGTTGATCGCTATACAATAGATGGTTACTTTAGTAAAAACTATAACACAGTAACAGTAACCAATCGTAACAGCGGCGAAGTTACTCCTAACTCACAACTAGGGCCATATGATAAATTTATTGATGTTAATGGTGTTAGAATTTTAGGTTTAGATGCAGTAGGTGGAGCAAGTGCAACTACTGATAAGTTTTTAGAAAAAGTAGCACAAACATATGTAATAATGACCAATCAATTTTATGATGGTATTAATCCACAGTTACAAGATAATATGATACTTGCACTAGCAGGCGATTCAGGAACATTCCATGCAGGATATCCAACTGCACAAAGAGTTGGTTATTATGGACCTAGTGCTTACACACCAAGCATAGTAGATGATGATGCAATAAATCAATACTCTGGTTTGGCAACAGTTAATAATACATATGCAATGGATGATTATATTTGGGAAAACCCAAATGGTAGTGGTTTAAGAAAAAACAACATTGTTGAAGTAACAGAGCATGTGTTACATACTTTACATGTAAATGGTGTTAGAGGTACAAATAATTCAGATGCATTTACTGATTTAGACTTTCAAAGTGTAACTAGTAGAGCATACTTGGCAATGAGAGAAGCAGTTGACAATGGTATTTTTGATATTAGTAGTTATGGTATTGTACTTAACGGCAGTGAGAGTGCTGACGAAAGAACATTGTTAGGTAAGGAATATGCATACCTATTAACATTTGGAATGTGGGAATACATTACAGTTTATGTTGATGGCGGATCTCTTGCACCAGAATGGTCAAATAGTGCAAGAACACAATCAGGAATACAAACAAATAATCCACTAGGTTTTTCTTTATACAATGACTACTATGCAAAGATGATTGCAAAACCAACAACGTTACAACTTGAAACAATGTTTATTGATGGTAACTTAGGTGAAAGTACATATGTACCAAGTCCACAAGCAGGTTGGTTAACAAGACCCGAAACAACGTTTGATAGATCAAACTTAACAGAATTTACAGGTGACGGTACGACAACTGTATTTACATTGGACTCAACACCGATTGATAGTCGTAGTGTTTACATTACGATAAACGGTATTGAGCAATTAAGATCAGCATTTACGATTGTTGGTGATACTGTTACATTTGTAACGGCACCATTAAATGCAACAACTATATTGTTTGATGATACAAGTTATACAGCAAACAGTTTAGACACAACGTACGATGGCAGTACAACAAGATTTTTCGCATATAGCGATAAACCAAGGCAAAGTTTGAATAACGGTAACGATTACATCAAGTATCCGAGAACCTTTATTACAGATCTTCCTTAAGATAAATATATTATAATATAATGGAGTTTTAAAAACAAAATGGCAAGTTCTATAAACACAGGAAATATTGACGGAGCATATCCGGTTGCTGGACAAGATAACAGTAGTCAGGGCTTTAGAGATAATTTCACAAACATAAAAACTAACTTTGGTTATGCAAAGTCAGAATTAGAAGATTTACAAACAAAAGCAGTCCTTAAAGCAGGATTAACTGGTGTTGCACTAGACAACGATATGGGTGGCAATTTACTATATAATGTAGAAATTAGTCAACTAGCAATGTCTAAGTATGCCGCTGGTGTTCTAGCAGGATCTGTTACGTTAGATTATGCAAATGGTTATTACCAGACATTAACAACAAGTGCAAGTGTTACACTAGCATTTACTAACTTTCCAGCAAGTGGAAAACATGCAGAGATGGCAGTAGCAGTTACAGTGGCAAATGTGGCACATACAGTTACATTACCAGCCGCATGTACAGTTGGTTTAGGAACAGTACCTGGAATACTTAGTAATGTAATTACATTTCCAGCCGCTGGACAGTACTTGTTAAAGTTTACAACAGACGATAATGGTACAACTATTGCAGTAGAGTATGCACAGGCACCTGGAATTGCAGGAGCAATTAAATTTGAAACAATTTCAGCATCAATTGGATCTGCTGGTGATACAAGAGGTATGGTTGCCATTGACGCAGACTATATTTACATATGTTCAGCAGACTATGATGGTTCAACAGCAGTATGGAAGAGAATAGCTGTAGCAACTTGGTAAAAAAATACCAAAAAAGATAAAAAAACTCTTGATCTTGCCAACAAAGGTCTGTATACTGTAAAGATAGTATACAGACTTTTCTATTTTAAAAACAGGAGTAATTATTGGACAACGTAGACTTAAATAAGTACAAAGACTTTGTTAAAGAAGTAACAAGTGAAGCATCAAACAGTACTTCGGCACTAACTGATACTTTAGATAACTTAGAAAAACAAAGTGGTGTTAATATGGCATTGTTACTAACAGGTGCTATAGGTATTGCAAGTGAAGGGGGAGAATTTGCAGAGATTGTTAAAAAATGTGTGTTTCAAGGTAAACCTTTGGATACTGACACTATCTTTCATGCTAAACGAGAGCTCGGTGATATTGCTTGGTACTGGATTAATAGTTGCAGGGCACTTAATTTAGATCCAAACGACGTTATTGCAGAAAACGTAAACAAATTAAAAGCACGTTATCCAGGTGGCGAGTTTGATGTACACTATTCAGAAAATAGAAAAGATGGAGACTTATAATGCTTGAACGTACAGTAACAGGTACTGGTTATCAGTATGACGAAGGACTAAGAAAGTTTATGTTGAATATGTTTAACCATACTGCTACAGGTTTAGCACTTAGTGGTGTAGTTGCATTTTTTACATATAAAACAGGATTAATTTATGCACTAATGACTGGCCCAATGATGTGGGTAACAATGTTAGCACCATTAGGAATGATTTTTTGGTATGCAAGTGCAGGACAAAATTGGCCTGTAAGTAAGATTAAAAACTTTTACTATGCTTTTACAGTAGTAATGGGTTTAGGACTAAGCACACTATTTGCTGTGTATACTGCTTATAGTTTAGTACAAGTATTCTTTATTACAAGTGCCACGTTTGCTGGAGCAAGTATATATGGATATACAACAAAAGCAGACTTGACAAAGTTTGGAAGTTTCCTTATAATAGGACTAATAGGAATAATTATTGCAAGTGTTGTAAATATTTTTATGGCTAGTAGTGGATTAGCATTTATTATTAGTATTGCTGGAGTTATAATCTTTACAGGTTTAACTGCCTGGGATACACAAAGAGCAAAAGACATTTATTCAAGCCACGGTGGTGATGAAAGATATGGAGTAATGTTTGCATTAAGTTTATATCTTAATTTTATAAACCTATTTCAAATGTTATTAGCATTACTTGGAAACAGAGAATAGATTGTTAAAAACAAGAGATCATATTGTAGTTGGCATTATTAGTATTGTATTAACACTCAATATTAAACTGTTCTTTACTGGAAACTTAGTATCTACTATAATTGCAAGTTTTCTTATTGTTTATTCATGGAACTTCTTTCAACATTATGCATTTGCTCGTAAACTACAAGAAGATAATAAAAGGAGATGGTAAATGGCACATCCACTTGAAATTAACCTAAGCGAACTAACTGATGATGAACTTAATGATCGTATTAGCGATTTGTATGCTCGTGTAAAGTTTTTTGGACCAAATGGTAATGCAAACTTTTTAGGTCAGATATACATGCTTATTGAAGAAGCAACAAACGAGCAAGTGTTAAGAAGTGAACGACAAATGGGCGGTTACGACAAGAACAAATGAACACAGACGAATACGGACTAGTATATTATAACGAATTAGAGCTATTTAAAGCACTCTACAAGGACCCTACTATTGATTTAGGTAAGTTTAGTGTACTAGATCCTGATAGGTTTAACAGTAGTGTTAAAATGCTTTACAGTGATGCACCTACACTAAAACGTATTGAAAAGCCAACAGTAAGTGTTGATGAGTTTGATAAGGCAAACCAAAGCAAATGGAACATGCCTAAAGAATACCAAGAACTAGATATTGCAAAAGCAGTACTAGATAGTTGTAACAATGATGATGAGTTACAGAGATGTGGCAAAGAGTTATTGTTATTTCAAGAAAGAAAACTTTTAAATTTACTTAGGTTCTTAAAGTATTTTGTTGATACAATGAGAACTAACAACGTTGTTATAGGATTAGGCAGAGGCAGTAGTGTTTCTAGTTTTGTTTTATACAAACTTGGTATACACAAGGTTAACAGTATGTTTTATGACCTTGACGTTGAAGAATTTCTAAGATAAATAATAGTAGCATATAAAGGAAAAAACATGGCCAAAAGAGCATATAGAACCGCTTCTGGAAAGATGGTGGATATGGACACACTGGCACTTAAGAACGAAACTGTACTAGCAGTTGGCAACATGAATGTCAATGCTCGTGGAGACAAAGTTGGTAACGGTGGTCAAATTATTCAAACAAGAGAGGAACTAATGGCAGAACATTATTCCGTTCGTGATCAAACTATTCCAGCAGAAGTAGAGCTTGAAAAAGCACCTAAAGATAAAACAAACAGAAATGCACCAATCATTGATGCCGATCCTGTAATTACGCCACCTACGCCACCAGCAAAAGACTTGTCTGATGATAGTGAAGGTGTAATGGAAGATCCTATTGTTGAACAAGCCGCAGAAGCACAAGCAGAAGAAGGTGAGTGGGTTGAAGATGAAGAAGGCAACTTTGTTAAAACTACAGACATTCCAAAAGCACCAGAAACAAGAGGAATTGCAGATGCACTAGCAGATAGTAAAAGTGTAAGTGTACCTTTCGTTGAAAGTGAAAAACAAAAAGCAAGAAAAAAGAAAGGTATCAAAAGGATATAATATGTCAGAACAAATTAATTTTGATCAGTTAAACCGTAAAGCAGGTTATCATTCAGCAATCAAGGCAAATACTGTTACTCCACTACATGAAGGTGTAATTGTAAGTGACATTAACTTTGGTGAACGTAAAACTGCAAGTGGTATTATCCTTCGCAGTGATGATGGTACATCACATGGCGTTCGCCCTCGTTGGGGTAAAGTATATTCAGTTGGACCAACACAAATTGATGTTGCAGTCGGGCAATGGATTATGATTGAACATGGTCGTTGGACTAGAAGTTTTGATATCATCGATGATAGCGGAACTACAACAACACTATGGAAAGTTGAAGAAAAAAGTATTTTGCTTGTTAGTGATGAAAAGCCATTAGACTATGGTGAAACAAATTCTGACGCATACTACGGATAGTGCTTGACTTTGCAGACAAAGTACACTATAATATAAAACATATAAACAATTCAATTAGGCAGACATATGCAAGAACTATGGACAGAAAAGTATCGACCCTCGCGAGTTGATGATTATGTATTTCGCGATGACGCACAAAAGAATCAAGTTAAAGGTTGGGTAACAGAAGGAGCAATTCCGCATTTGTTATTCAGTGGTGCTCCAGGTGTTGGTAAGACTACACTAGCAAAAATCCTTATAAATGAATTAGAAATTGATGAGTATGATGTACTAGAGATAAATGCTAGTAGAGAAAACTCCGTTGATACTATTCGTGACAAGATTACTGGCTTTGTACAAACTATGCCTTTTGGTAAGTTTAAAGTAGTATTGCTTGATGAGGCTGATTATATATCGCCAAACGGACAAGCGGCATTACGTGGTGTAATGGAAACATATGCCAATACTGCTAGGTTTGTTTTAACTTGTAACTATCCAAACAGAGTTATTCCAGCACTACACAGTAGATGTCAAGGCTTTCATATTGAGAAAGTAGATACTACAGAGTTTACTGCAAGAGTGGCAACAGTAGCAGTTACAGAAAATGTAGAAATAGATATTGATACATTAGACAGTTATGTTAAAGCAACATATCCTGATTTAAGAAAATGTTTAAACTTAGTGCAAATGAATACAGTTGATGGTGTGTTACAAAAGCCACAACAGAGCGACAGTGCAACTGCTGATTATAAACTACAAATGGTAGAACTGTTTAAGCAAGGTAAAATACGCGAAGCAAGAAAACTACTATGTAGTCAAGTCCGTCCAGATGAGATGGAAGACTTGTTTCGTTGGATGTATGATAATTTAGAATTATGGGGTGACACTGATGAGAAACAAGACAGTGCCATACTTATAATTAGAAATGGGTTGGTTAATCATAGTTTAGTAAGTGACCCTGAGATTAACCTAAGTGCAACACTTGTAGAATTAACACAAATCAATTAGGAGAAAGTATGCCAAAAATGACACAAAAAGAATTAGAAGCTCATCAAGCAGAAATACAAGCATGGTTAGACAAAGGTAATAAGATTACCATATGTGAGCCAGGTGCTAGAACAGAAGATATTAAAACTAATATGTGGGGTGGCAAAAAGAAAAAAGCACCAACACCTCCAGTTGAAGCCACAAAAGAAGTAAATACAACTACTACAAAGAAGTAGTTTACAAAACAAGGAGATATCAAATGTATCATCACAGCGAATCAATGGTTTGTATGTTAGAAGACATGCAACGTAACGCCGACCAAATGGAAGCAGAAGTAAAAATGATGCTTGAAATGGAAGGCAGAGCATACGGAATCGAGTTAGATAGAAGAAAAAATGCAAGAGATCTTATGGATCAACTCTCTGCACACATCAATACTCAACAAGCAAACGATGCCGCAATGACTTGGGCATATGTTAACGAAGGACAAGCAGATTACGATACTGCTATGCCAGACGATTACATTCCAGCAAGTACAATGCCAATGCTAACTGAAGGAACTATGCCGGAAACGGATGAAGACCTTATTGTGGAGCCAGAAAACCTTCCATAACTAATAATATAACACCAAATAATTAAAAAAGCACTTTTTAGTGCTTTTTTCTACCTTAAAGGTTGACAAATGTTGCATCTGTGTTACATTAATATAGTAAGTTAACAAAAAGAGGGCGAGCAATGAGCAAATACTTTTTTGAAAGACTAGAACAGGGTTATGCAGGACGTAAACAAAAAACATCAGGATGTTGTAAGTTACCATGGTGTGATAAGCCACGTAGTATGTACAAAGGCGTAGGAAGTACACTTTGTGAAGAACATCAAGCAAAAATGAGAGAATACGGTGGTCCGGGACGTATGGATCGTAAGTGGACATTTAATAAAAAAGAATGTTGTGAAATGTGTGGATTTGATCCTAATGAACAGGCAATGGTAAAGAAGATATCAAACCCTCTAGTTAAAAGGCGTACTGCACTTAGTTTGTTAATTGTTGATCATATTAATACACAACGTGATGGTGGTTGTGATTCTCCAGAAAATGTACAAACTTTATGTGTTACTTGTAACTTTGTTAAGACAATGTTAAGTGGAGATACTATACCACGTAAGTTATACAACAACCAAGCAGACTATCAAAAGATACAAGACTTATTAAAACCTATAGCAGAAGAAGTATTAAAATGAAACCTATTAATATTATTGAAACCACAGTAAAAGACGTACTATTAAACGATCCTAAAGGTAGTTACATTTATAGGATAATGTTTAATGATGAAGTTCCGTTTTATATTGGAATTACACTACGAGGTGTTAAAAGTAGATTTAAAACTCATGTAGCCAAGTTAGCAGGTGTTAAAAAATACACTGATAGGCCTAAGTGTTTAGAAATGGTATTTGAGGATAAGTCACAGTTAAAGTTTAAATGTATAGGTAGACAAACATTTGGTTATAATTTTATTAGAGAAGTATTTGATACTAATAATGTTAAGTTTGATATCCTAAATGCAAAGGTAATATTAGAACAATTTAGTGAACAACCACTAAATGATCACGGTACAGATATAGGCAGATTAACAAATAAGTTTTATTTTGAGAAATACGAAACTAACTTAATTGAACAAGAAGAGCCACTTGCTAACGATGAAACCATACATCTAGCACCGGATAAAATCTTTGAAATGGATTATTAAAAGGTTGACAGATCCGTATATTGTGCTATTATAAAATAGTAAGTTAGGCAATTAGGAGTTACATATGTTTTTAGAAATTACAGGTAGTACAAAGAAAAAACGTGAACTAGCAAGTAGTATTACTGAGTTCTGTGCTACTAAACTAATGTCTACTCGTCTTGCCAACACATTAGAAATTAACATTGAACTAGTTAATGATCTTGCTAAAAAAGAAGGTGTGTATGGAGATTGTATTTGGGAAGACAAGCCAAATCGTCCAAAGGAATTTACTATTAGAGCTGATAGTAAACTAGCAACAAGACACATGGTTGAAACTATTGCACATGAAATGGTACATGTAAAGCAGTGGGCAAAAGGTGAAATGCAAGAG
>Ga0206682_10001271_pt1 | contig 25139 bp, 51 predicted proteins | sample M240m12015metaG_FD_155444 | JGI IMG/M metagenome (GOLD analysis project Ga0206682, IMG submission 155444) | Ammonia-oxidizing marine archaeal communities from Monterey Bay, California, United States - M2 40m 12015 | ecosystem: Environmental > Aquatic > Marine > Intertidal zone | place: USA...
CTACTGAACCGTAGAAGTCGCTGAAAGATATTTCGCCAGAAGTTGCAATATTTGAGTTGGCTCCCGCATCAGGTACGTTAGCACCATTGCGGTAGTACTCAGAAAGACTGTGAGGGGCTTGGCCACCAAATTCGCCTACAATATCTGTAGTAATCGATAGGGAGCCTGAAGATTTGACAGCCATAGCCACCTCCTTAAGAAATAGTTCCGAACGCAGTAATATCGTCTACTGTTTTAAGCGCACCTGTAGTGCTTAGTTCTAGTACTTTAGTTGTTCCATATAAAATTTCAAGGTTACCAGAAGCGTCTACTTGGAACTTCCAATCTGTAGCTGCATCTAAAACAAGTTCATCTGTTTTAACGGTTGCTGCATCAAGCACATCAGCCGTGGCCGTACCATTAACATCAACGCCTGTGCTGGTTATTTCCATTTTAAGGGTATTACCAGTACTAGTATTATAGAAGCGTGTTCTTGTGTTTTCAATGTCTAGAGAATTAGCCGTATCAGAAATAATACCAGTAGTACCAGTGTGATAGATTTCTAAATCATTACCGAAGATGGCTTTGTCATTGTCGCCAAAGGTAACATCCCCAGTAAACTCTCCGTTACCAGCAGTAACAGTACCAGTAGCAATAACATTACCAGCACTTACGTCACCCGTAAGATCGCCAGTCACATTACCCGTAACGTTACCTGTTACGTTGCCTTCTACGTTAGATACTAAAGTACCTGTACTGTAAGAGGCGTGGGCTGTATCAATAGTTCCGTCGGGTGTTGGATCGTACTCGTCTACGAGTTTCCATTTTGAATCTGACACATCATACCACATACCCATGTGAGTGTAACCAACACCAGACGTACCAGTGTTTCTGTTGGTCCAATAACCTGTGTCAACATTAATTGGAGATGCAACGCCAGTCCATTGATCGTTAAGTGTGTGACCAGTAGCCGCACCGAATTCGACCGATATGTTGTCGGCAGAATGAATTAACTGTTCGTTAGTAGTAATATCTACGTTACTTACAATAGTCGTAGCGAAGTTATCAGTAGACACTGCGAATGTATCTACGCCACCAGTACCGCCGCCTACGCTATCAATTTTAACGTAGTACGTAGTTGGTACTGTACCTGTAAAGTGTCCAGCAAAGAACGCATCATCAAGACCAGTGCCGTTAAATGTAGTACCAGCTTCACCAATGGCGTTACCTTCGTTAAGGCGGAACATTGGAGAACCTGCTGTAACGTCTGCTGAAGACACAGTAGTAGTCGTACCAATAACCGTTAAGTCACCATCAATTTGAAGATCACCACCAACGTGAGCATCCGTTTCAACTCTGAAAGATTGTACCGCATGGAACTGCCTGTTAAGCAAGATTACACCATCAGTAGCATCTGAGTTTACAACGAATCCAAGACAAATAGGAAAGTTAGGATAAGTAGGAGCAGCAGTTTGAAGCGCCCCAGGAGTTACCCCAACAAAAACATTTGTGCCAGCAGTTAAACCTGAAGTATCTAGGCCATCAAGTTGACCCGTGATAATACAGTAACCGTAAGAATTAGCCGCTATGTCGCCTGCCAAAAGACCTTGCGCGTTATACGCAGTAGCGCTTGTACCATCTGCAAGAGCAACTGTAGGTACTTCAATAGAACCATTTGAATGGCTCCCAGAGAAGTAAACAGGTTTACCTCTGTTAAGCGTTGATCCAGTATTGTTGTAAACGCGTTGGTGTTCTTCAATACCTATTTCGTGAACTACATCATTAACATCGCTGTAGTAGTTAACAGTTTTATGAATATTATCATACCAAAGCAAACCTTCCTGATAAGAAGGATGCGCTGATTGCGCTGTCATTTCAATGGTCTGACCTACTTCAATAGTATCAGCATCTACATTACCTGTAAGATTACCTGTTACATTACCCGTTACTGCACCTGTAACATCGCCTGTTACATTGCCTGTAACATTACCCGTAAGATCGCCCGTAACGTTACCCGTCACTGCGCCCGTTACATTACCTGTTACGTTACCTGTGAGGGGTCCTGAAAATGCGTTCGCAGTTATAGTGGCTGTACTCGTCGTATCTACGTCTGAACGAAGAAATTGAAGGCTATCTAAGCCATCAAGCGTACCAGCATCTGCTGCGCCTTCAATTACTAGAGATTGAAAAGCAAAGCCGCCATTCCCATCTGTAATAAGATATTGGCCTGCTAAACCATCAGTTACCCCTAAGTCAGTAATCGAAGTCGGAGTACCTGTAATGTTCCCATAATCAGTGTAGTATGTACCATGCTGACCATCAAGGAGATCTGCATCGAGACTTGTTCCAGCACCGTCGTTAGCGGTAATAGTATTCATCAAAGCTGATGAGTTTGTAAAATTAGCGTAATCAAGATAGTAAGTACCTTGCTGACTATCTAAAAGATCTGAATCAATACCCGAACCTGGGCCATCAAAAGTTTGAATGGCACTTTTCATTGTATTTGGATTGTAAGATAACGTAATAGCGGCGTTGTCGCTAGTAATAGTTGAAGCGCCAGTTACATCACCATTAAAACTAATAGTAGAAGCATTAGTACGAGTTGTAGAAATATTAACATCGCCTAAATTAGTAAGCGTACCTGAACCTGTAGCAAAACCGCTAATAGTAATTGTAGGATCAGGTAAGTTAGTTAGATTTCCATAATCAATAGCACCTGAAATAGTGCCTGAAGCATTTAAGTCACCCTGAACGGTGAGGCTAGACGTAGTATCAGCTTGATCTGAGCGAACATATTGTTCCCCAGAAGCGCCATCGAGACTCGTGGCATCTACATCTGCAGGAGTCGAATTAAGGAGATTCGACATATCTCTTGTTTTACCCATAATTCTTCTCCTAGAATGTTACTGATTGAGTTAGCGTTCCAGCTATCTCAAGATTACCGTTAGATGCTAACCTAAATTTTAAAGCACCATTATGACTTATTAAGAGTTTTTGATTACTATCTTCCGTAATAGTCCAATTAGAAATATTTACGGAAGCCGTAATGGATTCTAATTCTTCAACGGCTAATGTAGTTTGTTCAGCCCAAGAGTCTTGATCAACAATTCCTGTAATTGGTGGTTTAATTACTGCCATTTTCTAATTCCTCAATAACGACTTCAAGTTTATTGATGCGTTCCTGAAGAAATTCAATCATCATATCTTGTTTGGAGTCAGCAGGTAAAACGCCAAGCTCTCCGCGAGGCCACTTCACTCGAAACTCGCTATTCATTTTAGTGTAAACAAGTTGTTTATCCGCTTCATTCTCAAGAGAGTTAAGCCGTTCTACAATACCAAAATAACCCCACACAGCTATAGCTACGCTAGCAATCATGCCTAAAAGATTCCTAATGGGAATCGTAATTTCTGTGTTATCGTTTACTTCAGTAGACATATTATTCACCACTTAGTTTTGTGAGACCAATAACGGGCGCTCAACTTGCTGGGACTAGAATCCTGTGCATTATGTCGAGCGTAATAAGCTTTCTTACGAGCCTTCCCAGCTTTAGTCTTCGGGTTTTTTCCTTCACCGCTAACGCCTTGTGCGCCGAAGCGAATAAGTTTGATCTTATCGCCTTCTTTAGCAAGCACTGCATGGCTTTTCTTAGGGTGTTTAGACGTCCGTTTGGGTTTGTTATAACCGCTAAACGTTTCGCCTCTATAATTAATACTCATAAATCCTCTCCATTATTAAATTCTCTTGATCACATAAGGCAGCTTCAAGCTGACCTGATAGAATATCTAACTCCGCTAGTGTTTCCCGCTTCATATCTCTGTGGAGACAGCGTTTCATTGTGTGAATAGTCTTGTTCATTGCTTCTAAACGTTCAAGAGAGTTCATTTTTTACCTATTATTGTTTGAGTTGAAGAAAATAGGCAGTTTACATTCATGCCTAGGAACCCTTGTCGGGTCGGATTGCTCCGACTTCCACGAATGGCGTAACGCGACGCCTGCTCCGTAGGGGCTGTATTACTTAACCCAGCCCAAGGTAATCTCTTATAATTTTGTCCAATTACTTATAGGTGTTAAAAACATACTACTCTTATATTCTTTCTCAGTTAATATCAAATCACCTGCAAAAGAAATTCTTTGATTCTTATTCACAGTAGGCTTAATATAATGAATTAAATAATTTGGAATAACAATAAAATCGTTAATTTCAACGTTAACTTCAAACTCGATATTGTTTACATCCCGAATAATTAAAGGCGACGCCTCACTAACTTTAGTATAGAATACAAAACTAAAATGAGAGTAACCATGATTATGCGGGTTAACTGGAATAGGGAAGTCTTTAGGTATGCTAATACACCAAGATTGAGCGAGATACTTATCGTAATCTTTCGGTAAGTACTCGTCAATCTTTTGATTTATTTTTTGTAATACAGAAGGAAATCGGTTTAAACAGTTAGGTACTTCTTCTTCCGAAGAACCTTCGAACTCACTTGCGAAATTATTAAGCGCAGTTAATTCTTTCTTGTTTAAATTAATTTTTGTTTTCCAATACATTTTTATGATTGTCCTTTAATGTAACGTCAATCATAATCGACACCAGTTGTGAATTGGTGGTAAATAAGTACTATTTTCATGTTCATGTTCTGTAACAATAATATCACCAGCAAAACAAATTCTGTTTTCAGTGACTACATTTGGTTCAATTTGATGTTGATAGTAATTAGGGAGAATAATAAAATCTCCGAAATCAACATCTACTCTGAATGTTAAGTTATTCATATCCATTAATACTAAAGGACAACCTTGATTTGCAGTCGTGTAAAAAACAAAACTAAAATGAGTGTAACCATGATTGTGAAGATTAACTTGAGATTTTTTCCCAGGTTTAATATTAACGGACCAAGACTGAGTCATATACTTAACGTATGATGAAGGTAAATAAGCATCAATATTAGCATTTACTTTTTCTAAAACAGAAGGGAAATCTATTAAAATATTAGGAATATCAAATTCCGAACCGCCCTCATATTTTAATGCAACTTCATTTAAACTAGTTACTTCTTCATCCGTTAATTCGATCTTAGTTTTACTTAACATTTAAATTTCGCACCCACCCGCTGTGCAAGCAAGGGTTTGTGCGCCTTCAGTGTTATCTTCTTTCTCGTACGACACAAGATCGGCGAAGTTGATTTGCGAAGGGAACGCTGCAAACGCTTCTTCGTATTCTTCTTCGGAACAGTCTTGATAAGGCGCTTGGGCATACGTATGATCGCTATAGGGCAGGAAACTAATTCCCGAACACAAGTCGAAGTTGTCATAGACCCATGCACCCACTTCCATCCACTCTTCTTCTCGCACATAAATCGTAACCGAAGGTTTGTGTTCGCACCAATGCACGGCATACATCTTCCAGTTTTCAAGCTGTTCGATTGCATTTTGTTCATTCGCTAGAATAGCGCCTTCTGGGGATTTAATGGGGAAACTAAAGATGGTTGTACTATTAGGTTTCATAGCGCAAGCTTCGTTAGGTACACCTACGTCTTTCAAAAAATCTGTGATAGGATCTTTGTTATCTTGTCGTACAGTACGAATGTAGTACGGAGCAAAACGCCCGTGTATACCTGATGCAGAATTAACAAGCTGCGAAACAGTGCCTGATGGCTTGATACAAGTAATAGCTGCGCTCTGGGGGATTCCCAGCTTCTCAGCCCATTCTTTATTTGTTTCGACAGCAACATCTTTTAATTCCTTCAAGAATTTTTCATCGGGGTTTTGGAGTATAGGTGAATCCTGGATTCCGGTGAGAGACACTCCGAGCAAAGACTCTTCGGCAGTATTGCGTTTCCACACTGCTCGCAAGTAGGGAAGGTCGGTAAGGGTTGCTTGTAATGTCCCAAGAATTGTTGCCAACCGTACTTTGCGCTTGAGAGAAGCTTTAGTATCTTTTTCACGTGCTACGACCTCGCTGAGGTTACAGAATTGGTTTGGTCGGAGGATGATTTCTGAGCAGGGATTCGTTCCGAAATCCCAATCAACGTCTCTGCGGCCATTTTCAGCCGCTTTCGCCTTTGCTGCAATGCGCGAGAATATTCCTCGCTCTCCCGATTTACTCTTGACGAGGGCGGTCCATTCATCTAGGAAGGTCTCCATATCTGGTTTGACTTCGTAACATGCACTATTATTAGCTAGCGCACGATGACCGTAATGTTCCCACCAGTTACCGCTCTTAGCGTCACGCACTTGGGGATCGCCAATGTCTGAAAGCGAAATCATCGCGCTCCGACGTACACCGCCGACAACAATAATCTCACCAACTTTGCACATGATGTCATGGCATTCAATTGGATTTAGCTTTCGTCCAGCGGCTCCTTTAAAAATTCTATCGATGAAACCCATGAGGTCGATAAGAGGCTCTGGACCGCTAGCCCGTCCTCCCATCGTCTTAAGCCTAGCTCCTGCGGGGCGTACCTTTGAGTAGTCCCACTGGTGTACTTGACCAAGATATAGATCTGCAACTTGTTTGCGGATTGCTTTCGCCCATCCTTCTTTAGAGTCACCAACTACGATCTCCCGTTCCGTATCCGTAAACGTATCGTTTACAATGGGAAGTTTAGAAACAAATTTTGATTCGACACTGAAACCCACACCCGTCCCAGAGGCAAGAATGTAGAGAGCCTCGTCAAAAGCGCGAGGGGAATCAACGGCCAAAAAACTACAATTAAAGCCAGCAACGTTATTTTTAGCAAGAGCATCACCCGCGCTCCAAAGGCAACGCATACTCGGCATAACTTCGAGTTCGTGAATTGCTTTGTAAAGTTCTGCATAATCTTCTTTACTAATCCTTTCGCCCCAATAATCAAGATATCGGGTAACGGTTTCTTCCCAGCTTTCGCGTTTTTCTGTTTCTTCGCTCCAACGAGCATAACGTGAGAGGTGAATAAATTTTTGATATGTGTCCATTGTGTTACTCCGAGTAAACTGATTTATAATAACCATTAGTAAGATGTAGCTTGAGTTGATCGTACCCACCGATGTGTAAGTTCCCCTTCATAATTTGGGGAACCGTAGACCATTTCCGACTCTTAAACATTTTTAGAGTTTCGGGATCTGAATCCACATCGATAAGCTCATACTCAAGATAGTTATCTTGGAGTAACTTTTCGGCTTTCTCACAATAGCCGCATGTGTCTTTTGTGTATACTGTGTACATATTGTCCTCTATATGCGTACAGCTACTTAATTACAGTAAGTTTGGCGATTTCCATTTCCAACTCGTCGTCACTTAAATCACCAGCATTAATCGTCTGGTTGACTTCTTGACGTTGTAGTTTGGGAGCTTCATATTCTGCAATAATAGCAGCAATACGGGTGGCTTCGCCTTTATCACCTTCTTCAAGTGCTTCGTACATATTATAGCGTAGGACATCAAGAGCGCTAAAAGCAGCTTCATCTTCCTTGAGGACCTTCGCTAGTTGTTCCATTTTATCTTTAATCTCTTCGCGGATAGCTTTGTTACGCATACGCGTCTCTAAGCCTTTCTTCCGATATTCTTCAGCCATCTCAGGAGAAGTAATAGGATTTAAGTTCGACAATGACTTGTCTGAAACAGGGTGCTTACCTTTGCTCATGTCTATTCTCCTATATTTCTATTCTGCATTCAGGGAACAATTCAAATCGGGGGTCAACACTGTGACCATCCCATTTTTTCATTGCGTGTTCCATACATGCCTGATGTGTTTCAAAAGTTAAATCGGTTTTTATTTGGGCTACGGGTGAGCCTGCAATATAAAATATTATGAATAATTTAAACATTACAACCAACTCGTATCATCGTCATTTGATGCACCGCCAATGCGGTCTCGCCATGATATCCTGTCGTTCGTAAGTTTATCCGCGTGAGTCCTGAGAACTTCTAATCCCATAGCGCAAGCCATAACAGTATCGTCGTTACAACCAGACATAGCTTCCATTTTACCCGAATCTTTTGAGATGTATGTCTTGAGTTCTCTGATAATTGTACTAGAAGGAACTCGTATATCATCTTCATTCACCGCATTTTGTAGGAGACCAATAATCTGTGGCTTAGTCGCCATAGTAGTTTTAAACCCAGGCCTCGCCCCTTCGGACGACGATAAGTCTGCTACTTTAGTTTGGTAATATAAGTTGACATAACGCATTTGATCTAGCCTTAAAAGTGTTGCTAGCCCAATGCTATTTGATTCTACGCATAGTAGTGCGTTATTAAAGTACCTTCCAAGATAAAATAAAACTTCCCCGAACTCTGTCGGGTCGATTCTATTGTTGCGATACATTGCTACGACTTCCCTATTGGAATTCATAACTACCGCACAAGAATAGTCTTTCCCAACGCCCTGTGCAACGTCAGCTGCAATAATAAAAGGAGTATCGAACTGTGGGTAATCCCAGATTTCGAGTGAACCTTCTTTCATCTCAACAAACTCACCCGTCATTGGGTTGAAGTCTCTGAGTGCTTGGGGGTCGGTAGCTACTAAATCATTCAGCTTCTCTTGATCAAAGACTGTGTTGCCTGAGACAATAAAAGCTTCTTGAGCGTTAGCTGGATATTCTTGTTTAAATTTATTCTCGCCGCCTTCCGCAATTTTTAAACGTCGCCAGTAAAGCTGATCGTTATCGAGATCATATTTCTCGACTAATTCATCTTCCTCAACCGTCCGTTCAAAGTTGGTAGGGGCTTCCCTGCGATATTCTTCTGTAGCGAACCACGGAATAAAAATCGCTAGGTATTCATTCTCTTCATTCATCGCACCCTGAAAGAGTCGCCAGAATTCTCCTGACGCACCATTCGCAGTGGACTCCATGATTACTTCCGTACCTTCGGCTTGGGATATTCCCTGAAAAAGTCCTGCAAGGATCTTCTCATCGTGTGTCCAAAAGCCGACCTCCGAAAGGTGGGCAATGGTGGGGGTAGTACCGCGTCCAGCTTCAGGAGAACCAGCAGTATAGAGCCGATAACCACTTTTGTTTTCATCGAATAAAATCTCTTTCGCATTAGACTTCTGAAGTGTTGGTCGAAAACCATCAGGCATATTATCAATAATATTCCTACTCATATTAAACAGCGCATCCGAAGTTGCGGAGTCATGAGCCATTACGACTGACTTAGAGTAAGGCGTAAAGTAGGTCTTCCAGAATACCCGCGCAGCGCAATAAGTAGAAATACCTTGCTGCCGCGCTTTGAGGATAATGGCGCGTACGCGACCAGTCTCCTTAATTTGTTTGTCTATAGCTTCTGTGATGAGCCGTTGGGGTTCGTTAAAGTTGAAGGGTAGGAATCCTTGAGAAGAATCTTTAGTGAGGATCTTAATGTTATCCGCACAGAACTTTTCAAAGTCGTCTTCATAAACTTTAACAGCCTCCCGTTTGGCTTTCTCTTTCAGAAGTTCAAGTGTCCTCTTGTTCTTCATTTCTTTAATCCTTACGTACTCGATAGGAGTTCATCGAAAACTCCGTTCCGACCGAGATAGCCTATCTTGATTACTAGGGTAGCTGAGGCGATATATACAAACTGGGATCCGCCGCTTTTGTGCGAGTCAAATTCGACAATCAAACCTGTAGCGGGATTAACATGCCAGTGACAGTCGTGGTCGATACCAATGTAAGTATGCTGCCCAGCTTTCGCTTCTTCAACGTCAGCGCCACCTGTATTAATAATTTTGCAAAGTAGAGTAGCCATTACGTTACCTTCCTATATACACTAAATATTGCGTTAGCTGGAAATTTTTCAGGGTTCTCTTGAATTTCTTTTGAGAGCGTTAGTTCAAATGGCAAAACATTTTTTGAAGCAATGCCTACGGGACTCGTATTACTGCGAATCACTAATAACCCAACACCGTTTAAAGCTGTAATAATATTATCAACTTCTTCTTTAAATTCTGGAGAGTAAAACCATGCGCGAGAGCCATCATTATCTCTGCCTACTAATACATATCGTTGTAGGAGAAATTGTTTTTCTTCATAAGGAATTAAGTCTACAGAAGCGCAACCAACTACGTGGTTATCTTTGAAATAAGTTAAAGGGGTTTTATCGGGGTCATTATGAAGTTCCCACATTCCCTCTTTTAATTCATCGTTACCTACTCTTTCTCGTTCTGCTTCCGAATAAGGGTAAGCATCTTCATAAAGACGATCAAACGTTTCTTTATCAATCTTTTGATTCCTAATTGAAAAAGCCATTACGTTGTCCTCCGTTTGGCTGAAGTTTTAGCGGCTACCTTCTTAGGTTGAGCGCTATGTTGTTTACCTTTGCGGATATCTTTTTTCTTTTTAGCATTGGTAGCTTTCTTTTCGGAAGCGCTAAGCTTTTTCCATTCAGAGTCTGGTAGATAACGACCGCCGCTAGCCTTGGGGCCTTGCGTAGAGGGTTTCCCAGAGGAAGTACGCCAGTTCTGTTTGGTCCAGCGGGTAAGTGACTTCTGTTGTTTAGTCTTTGCCATCAGTTTTTATAACCGCCTCCAGCTGCTTTGTAGGCTTTCGCGAGGAGTTGAGCTTTTCGGGCTGACCATTGACCTGGCTTCCCACCTTTCCCTTGGGCTTTAATTTTGTTGAAGAGACGCTTACGCATGGAGGGTTTAGTATAATTACCTGATTCATTAACTTTAGATTTTCCTTTGGTCATGTTCAAGTTTCTCCAGTAACGATAATCGTCTCTCAATTTCTTTGTTATGTAACTCAAATAGATTTTCAATTTTCTTTTCGATTTGCTTTAGCCTTTCATCTTGACTATCATTGTAACCTTTGAGTTCGCTTATAGTACGACTAATCCAAAAGACAAGAAATAATAGAGCAGTGATTTGGGGCCACCAAGCTAATATTGTTGTTGCATCCATGTTAGTGTACCATATATATAAAAAAGTTCTTATAGGGACTTATACTTTTTGTAGGATTTCTGTGGGGGGTAGCTCTCTCTGTATGTAAAAAGGTATAGATTGTTGTTTGTGGTACCCCGTTCTGGTTTCGTACCCCCCTTGCGCTCGCTCGGCCCGTGCGCTTGGGTTTCTTTTCGGCCTTTGGAGGTTGCCATGTCGCAGCACCACTCACCCACCACCGCCCTTGTCGCAACTAGCCGCGCGCTAATTGCGGCACAACGTGAGCTTATCCCGCTCCTCGAGAAACGCGCCGAGCTTGCCAATCAGCTGTTCGAGCTTGAGGGTTCAATCTCGCTAGCTAAAGATAAGGTAGCTGCCTTGAAGGAAGCTCGCGAGGTTCTCAACTTTTACGTTTACGCCGACGACGAGGACGAACTTTCCGATGCCGCTGACGCTGTGTTGGAAGGTCCCTTCGGTTGCTAATCCGAAACACCTTTCGGGGTGTCTGCGCAGGATGAACTCTGCGTACTGATGAGGTAGTTCAATAAAGGAGAATAGTATGAAGAAGAAACAACGAGTGTATGCTCGCATCGTGTCATTGGGTTCTTTGATCCGCTGGCACTTAACCGCTATCTTGGTTGGCATCGTCATCCAACTAGCTTTCACATGGTATCATCATGAGATGACTATGAGTAAGTTAGATGGTATGGTCGATACTACCGTGAAGTTATATAAAGTCTGTTCAGAGATCGGTCTGAGCGACTGTAATAAAGTACGTAAGATATTGCGTGATTAAGCCGAAACCCTTCGAGGGTCTGTATGGATTGAACACCATGCACTGATGAGGCAGTTCCTTAGTCATAAATCATGGAGAATTATTATGACAAACACAATCAAAACATCTATCATCCGCGACGTAACTCTTAACTACGCCTTCCTCGATACACCTCACGCCCCTTTCGGTGGTGATCCAGTGTTCGACGTACAGGTTGTAGTACCTAAGAAGCGTCGTAAGGAACTCGAAGCTTTCGGGAAGGTCCGTGAAGTTGAGGGTGGTGTTGCCATTAACATTAAGCGTTACGCTAAGGATGCTAAGGGTAAGGCCGTTAAGATCGATGTTGTTACTTCTACTAAAGAAGACTTCCGTGCTGAGTATGGTAGTGCTTCTTGTATCGGTAACGGTTCTAAGGGTGCTATCAAGGTCTTCACATACCCTCGTGGAGAACAAACTATCGCCCGTCTTTCTGCTGTCCAAGTGACTGAGCTTAAGAAATATGAGCCAACACCCACGGTTGACTTCGATAGCATCGAGGCTTCTGAAGACTTCTAAGTCGAAACTCCCTTCGGGGAGTCTACGTAGGATAGTCTCTACGTACTGATGAGACAGACATCTCAATTGAAAGGAAACTGTTATGTCGCGTTACAAAGAAATGGACATTGCAATCCAAACAATGATGCTAGCTAACCCTATCATCGATCCTCTCGCTAATGCTATTGAGGATGAACACCTTGAGCTTCACTACGAATTCCTGTTTGAACAGGGAGTCGATGAGAGTATCTTGGAGGTCATAGACGATATTGTTTATAAGCCTTTCTGGGAGAACCTCGTGGAGAAGTTTGATGAATTCTTCCTTGATAATGGCATTGCTGTTATGACTTATGAGAATGATGATTATCAACTCCTAAGTAAAATCGAGAAAGCTATGGTAGACCGTCGGTTTGCCTCTGCACTCATTGAGGACGCTAAGAAAGAGATACAACAACGTATCGATATGGCTATCCTCGATAGGCAATCCTCATGAGTTTTGCCCTCTTAATACTCTTTGTAGTAGCCTTCCCATTCATCCTAGATTCTACTAGGAAGTAACTCAGGAGGCAAACCTAAATTCCCTATAGAGGCCCTATACAATACCCCAAAAAGGAACCTCTAGAGCATCCTCTGGAGATCCTAGAGGGTCTTCTCCCCTAAGGTAGGCCCTACGAGGGGCCTTACGAGGGTTCTGTGGGGAAATCCCTGCGGGGGCGACACTAAAGCCAAGCTTGAAAGGAGCTTATAATGAATACCTACATAGTAAAACTAACAGACCACGATGGGAACATTGTGTATCATGAATGTAGTACTTACGGGCTAGCCTTGAGGGCTGGAGAGTCTATGGTGAAAGCCCATGGAGGTACTTTTGAAATTACACCTGAAGAAATGGAGACTGATAATGGAAAAGAACTGGTATAAAGTAACAATGACTGTAGAAAGTATGGTTCAAGCTGATAATGAGGACGATGCAATTGACCTTGCAAGAGAAGATTTTGATTATAGTGATATGAGCTACGCTGACCTTGATGTAGAGGAGGTAGAAGGAAATGATTAGACGTATAGATTATCATGATGGGAGAGCTATGGAAATGGCTATTGAGCTTATCCTCATGAGAACACTTAATACAATGCGTTTGAGTGACTTAGAAGACGCACTTGAAATGGAGTTTGATGACTTCTGTAATGCGCTAGACGTCTTCGAGGATGTTCGTAAACAATATAAGCTAGCGAAAGGATTTTAAATGTCAACCTTCTTTGGATTAGTAGGGAGTATTGCATTCTTCCTACTGCTTGCTTGGGTTACCCTAGCGATAATCTCAGGGGCTTTTGAGTTGATTGGGTATCTTTTAAACCCGATACTCTTAGTCTCCATTGGAGTAGCCTCTATAGTATTAGCGTGGATGTTCTCATGAGCATGTGTGGTAAAATCGAAGATCTTGAGAGCGAACTTAAAAGCATTCAAGAGTCTTCACCCTGCAAAGCAGTCTGCTTTATAGGTCCTTCAGGGAACTGTGAAGCTTGTTTTAGGAGTATCTCAGATATTCAAGAAGCAGGTAAAAGAGTAATGGAACTTAAAAGAGAGATTAAGGAGTTAAAAGAATGGTAATAGTTGATTACGAGTGGTCTTCGGATGGCGACCATAATGCCATTGAGAACTGGGCTACAGACTTCCTATGTCACCTAGACGACAGTTTATTTGATAAAGGGGTAGCCTCTAAGTACGTTAACATTAAGATACGACACAATAATAACGATGGGATGGTAGGATATTGTCACGGGGACGACGAGGAAGCTTATATCGAACTAGACGAAACACTAATCGGAGACGAAGACTACTTCAAGGAGACGTTAGCACACGAACTAGTGCATGCCAAACAACTCCTGAAAGGAGAACTAGTAGACGAAACGGGGTTCAAGACGATATGGAAGGGTGAAGAATACGTTAACCTAAGAAACAAGCTACCCGAAGCTGTGTATAAGGCTCTCCCTTGGGAAGCCGAAGCGTATACCCGACAAGCCGACCACAGTCTTATCTCGAACGAACCTTTCTTTGAAGTATAAGGCCCTATAAGAAAGGGGTTTCCCTAAGATATCCTTATAGGATATTAAAGGGATTATTAAAAGAATAATAATAATAAGATATCCTTTAAGGATACTTTTAGGAGCAACACCATCAACTGAAGGAGACTTACGATGGAATATCATGAAGAAAAGTTTAAAGAACTTATTACGTTAATCAAAGATACTTGGGATGAATCCAATCCTACCCGTAAGAGGGCTATTCAAGCTCTCGCAGAATACGGAGAAGCTATGTGGGAAGAAGGATATGAACAAGGTATTAGAGCCTGTCAAGAGGAGCATATCTAATGGACTATATTGATTCAATTGAGAGGGCTGCTGGATATTATCTTTGCGATTCCCTCCCAGAAGACTGGATGGACTTAGATGAAGATAAGCTTCATGCCCACATAGAGATCTACGCATGGGAGCCATTCGAGTATTACGATGGAAGTAAACTATGGGGTCTCATTGATGAGCTAGCTGCCGAATTTAGGTATATAGCTAACATAGAACGACAGAAATCTTTGACAGGAAGGTAATGTAATGACACAAAGTAATTATGAAGTATTAGTTTCTTCTCTCACATATGAAGAACTAATGACTCTTGAGGACGATTTATTAGTACGCCTCGATGAGTTAGATGGGGAGATAGCCTCCCTCCAAGGGCAGATCGATGAGATTTGGTCTGAACACGGGTGGTATGACAGTCAAACGGGAGATCACAATCTCACGGGGAACGCATACTACTACGAAGAGAAGCTTCAAGACTCTATGGCTGAAGCTGAAGAGAAGTTGGTTATGACTAACGACCAACTATATGATGTCCACGCTAGAATGGGAAAGTTTGGTGTATGACTCGGAAACAATGGTTAGCTAGAGCGGCTACCCTAGAAGCTATCATTGAGTATTCTAAGATGGAATGCGACAATGATCTTTACAATGCAGCTATGATGCTGCGAACTTTGTTAATGAAAGATGAAGACAATGAGTAAAATCTACGAAGTAAATGCAACGGAAAATGTTAGTGGTTTCTTTCATGTCGAAGCGGAAAGTCCAGCTGAAGCTGCTTTCTTAATCGAGAATGGCTATGCTTATTACGAGCAATATGGGGATCACTCTGATATTGAGTATACTATTAGTGACCTTCGAGACCAAGAAGATTATAAAGACGTATATGATTTCGGTGAACATAAAGCTTTTGAGAAGGCTTACGCTGATGGTCGAAGCTTTTACGATGAGCAAGGCCAACTCGAACTTAACGACGGGAATCCTGCTTGGAATGAAGCACATCTCTTTGCCCTCAACTACGCTCGTGAAGAGACAGGTCTCGGCCTAGCAGAATTGGCTGATATCGGATGCTAATAGCTTTACTAATTTGTCTTGCAATGCCGCTTGCATTGTATGGCATAATGAAACTTCAAGATGCAGACTTAAAACGGAAGGATAAGAAATGACTTTTGGATTAATAATAGTTATGTTTACTTTATTTATTAACAATCAACTGTTGACAGCTGAATTAGAGAATATGAATTCATACGAGTATGTTGACACAACGGTTCATAATCTTTTAATTGAAGAACCTACTGTTACGATTAATAAACTCCCTGAAATTGAACGCAGCTATACTTACATAGAAAGCCAACCCGTATTCCCAGAAGGAAATCTATATGACCGATAAAAAAGAGTTGCGCCGCTGGCGTAAACGTGCTATAAAAGTGCAGAACAATCTTTACCCCCGAAAAGTTTCTATGGCAGAAGCTTTAAGGTTAGCTCGAAAGGAGTATGAAAATGCGGGAACGTTATGAGGACACTATGAAACGTTTATCTAAAGAAGGTGAAGACAAAAAGCATACGAGTTACTGGCAACATAGTGCTGCCCGTCATATGCAAGAGCTAGAGCGAGCGGAAGAACGCCGCCAACAAGCTGAACTCGCTGGATCTATGCGAGCAGAAGCAATCAATAATGCCCCGATCGATGAACTTCGTAAGGACATTAGCGATAACGTAGAACTTTGTGATAAGTTATATACAGCACAACGTCTTATCTCAGAAGTACTACACGAACTTGAGAAATAGAAAGGACTCTCTCATGAAAATCATTAAAACTGTTTACAACATTATTACTGGTACTAAGTCTTACAACACGCCTTCAGCTACTTGGCGGTATAATCCTCGGACAAAGATGATTACCCAAGAGTGTAAGAAAGATAATATGAAGAAAGCTATTATCGACTACGCCCCGTGGCATCGCACATGGAACACACATATTAATCGAGTAGAGCGTCAAGCTCGCTGGATTGTTCGAGTTTAATTCTAGTAAAAGGATATAATATTATGGCTAAGAAACATCTTACAATAGGCATTGATGTCTACACACAGAACTTGGAGAAAGCAGCTACTCATTGGGTTCGACTTACAATGCATGGTGCTGAACCAAGTCTTTATGTTAACACTTGGAATGTTAAAACAGCTAATCTCTCTTTGAGTGGCTGTAATTTCAGTCAAGAAGTATGGTCTATTCTAGAAGATATTAAAGAAGATGACGATTATGCAGCTGACTCAAACGATTTTGAGTAGTATAAGGCCCTATAAGAATACTGAAGGAGACTATTCTTATGAAGAAAACTGTTGACGATCATGTTAACCCTGCTCACTACAAGGAGATAATTCCTGGTTACGAGTACATGGACATGATGGAACATATGCTTGCAGACTTTCAGGGTGTAGAAGCACACCTGATGGGTCAAGTCTACAAGTATCTCATGCGTCTTGGTAAGAAGGACGCTAAAATACAGGATGCCAAGAAAGCAAAATGGTATCTCGACCGCTTAATCACAACCTATAAAACTGATGGAGAATAAATATGAGTGAAAGTAAAGTAATGATTGTACGTGATTTGAAAGCTTACTACCCAAAGCTGATGAAGCCAGTAGCACCGTTTGGTACTGAGCAATTCGAGCTACAAGTACGGGCTGAAGAAAGCTCAGAAGCTTTTAAGACTCTCACTGATTTAGGTGTGAAAGGTAAGCCACAAGAAGATGGCACGATCGCATTTAATCTTAAGCGTAAAGCAAAGAACCGCAAGGGTGACGAGAATGGCGCACCCGATGTAGTCGATGCAGCGCGGAAGCCGTTTGACGCTTCTATTATTGGTAACGGTTCTGGCGTTAATGTCAAACTGTTTACCTACCCTTACGATGTTCAAGGGCGTAAAGGCACTGGCGTAATGTTGTCTGCCGTACAAGTCACTGATTTAGTTGAGTACAAACCAACTAATAGCGTTGACTTTGATGCGGTAGAAGACACTACTGTAGGTGTTGCAGAAGACTTTTAATTCTTAATTGGGGATGGCTTTCGAGTCATCCCCTACAAAGGACCTTATATGTCTGATGATAACGTAATACAGTTTCCCAAGTCGGAAGACGTAAAAGAAGCTGAAGAACAATCAGATCTTTTCTTTGTTATGGCAGTTTATTTTGACCAGAACTTTAAGGAATTATTTGAGGAACATAATAGTAAGCTACCAGAGTATATAGCATTACTAACTCTTACTGAGATTGTAATGTATCATATGAACGAAGGTAACGCTTACATCAAAGAAGATGATGGCTTCCTACAGCTAGCGATGGCTAAGGGGCTTCATGAAGAACTTACTGATGGAATGAAAGAACTCTCTATACTAGATGAAAGGACAGAGCATGATATTCATTGATGGCGATGGACCAATCCAAGACTTTGCTAAGTGGATGGTTGATAATGAGATTCCTCTTGGTTACGACCGAGAAGATACTGAATCAATTTTCCATAAAAAGATTAACGAAATCTTTTTGAAATCACCTATGGCAAAATACTATCATTACTTCAAACGAATGTATGATGTTTATCCTTTGGGCGAAGTAAAAGTTCTTACTGCGGTTGGTAATCACTGGCCTACGTTACATTACAAAGAACAAGCTACTCGAAACAAGATTGAAGCGTTAGCTAAATTAGGTTTCCACGAAGAAGATATTATCGTTGTCGATAGTGGCAATGATAAAATACAATACGCTATAGACTCAGATGGTCATGCTAATACTTTGTATGACGATAAATGGTCTACTATAGTTAAATGGGAAGAAGTAGGAGGACATGGTATGTTCGTACCAGAATGTTACTTACGCTTCGAGGAGGCAGGACATGCAGACAAAAGTTGATTTCCTTGGGGAATCATTTATGACTTATAAATGTTCGCGATGTCGAAAAGAGATTATGTCTATGAAGATGTCTCTCGGCACTCGCACTTGCCCTACCTGTAGTAACCCCTCAGAGACCCCAGTGCCAGACCCAGAAGATATTCTGGCAGCGCTGGAACACTCTAGAAAGGATAAGTAATGAGGTTATGTTATGATATTGAATGCGATGGGCTTGACCCTTCAGTTGTTTGGTGTCTTGTTGCTATTGATGTTGATACAGGAACCGAGTACTGTTTCAGCGATTATGATTCAGACCTTGACTCTCTGTATTCAGGCATTAAGTTACTTAGTAACGCAGACAGCATCATTGGTCACAACATTATTGGTTTCGATAATGTAGTGATGAAGAAGCTTTTTAATTGGACTCCCAAGTCTAATCAAAAGTTATACGATACATGGACTATGAGTCAGACTAACAATTACTTCCGAGGGCATAAGCATGGCTTAGCTGGATGGGGTAAACAGTTAGAAGACTCTAAACTAGACTTCGATGATTGGGAACGATATTCTAAACGAATGTTAGAGTATTGTACGCAAGATGTTCGTCTCAACGTTAAAGTGTTTAAGCTTCTTATGAAAGAGGTAGGACAGATTGCAGCGAAAGCACCGCAATACCCTAAGTATCTTCGCGCTGAACATGACGCAGCAGAATTTGAAGCGGCTACTCGCATAAGCGGGTGGCGATTTGATTATGAAGGAGCGAACAAACTTGTCGAACAACTACAAGAAACGATGGGAGCCATTGAGAAACGCGTTGAACCAGAGTTGGGACATCATGTTGAACTCATTGATAAAACCCCTAAGACAGCTAAATATAAAAAGAACGGCGAGTATAACGCTACAACTTGCCGCATTCTTAGTGAGTACCTTGATCGGAGTGTCAATCCTTCTGATGCTCTTCTCGATAATCCTCCTATTCAAGCTGGCGAAGAGTTTCAGCGTGTTCGTAAAGTTAAAACTCGACTCGGTAATCTCGAACAAGTAAAGGAGTATCTCTATGGATTGGGATGGGAACCCGACGACTGGAACGTTAAACGACTTCCAAGCGGTGATTTTCAACGAACAGGTCCTAAGCTCACTAGTAGCTCACTGGAAAAGCTTGGAGATATCGGTAGAAGTATCGACGAGTGGACTACTCTTCGATCACGGCTTAGCATTACACAAGGATGGATTAGAGATTCTAAGCCTGATGACGCAGGTGTTAGGCGACTCCACGGACGCGCTTGGAACATTGGAACACCTACATTCCGATGGCGGCATGAGGTTATCGCAAACCTTCCTGGAGCGGGTGAGCAATGGGGAAAGCGTATGCGTGCATTGTTTCTTCCAGAGCAAGATCATGTAGTAGTGGGTGCTGACTCTGCTGGTAATCAGTTTAGAGTGTTAGCTCACTTTATTGGTAATGAGGATTTCACAAATGAAGTACTTAACGGAGACGTTCATCAAAAGAATGCTGACATTCTGGGATGCACTAGGGCTGCGGCTAAGAGGTGGATCTACGCTTACTTATTTGGAGCAGGCGCAGGTAAGCTTGGTCTATACCTTACTGGTAAAATGGACCCCAACGTCGGACAAAGGTCGAAAGATCAATACGCAGCTGCTATCCCTGGCCTTGGAGATCTTAAGCGAAGCCTCGAAAACCAATGGCAAAACTCTAAGAACGCTACTGGAAGCGGATTTATCAGAGGACTCGGAGGTCAAAGAGTTTATGTTAAAGAGAACTACCAGACTCTCAACTACCTCCTCCAATCCGCTGAAGCGGCTACGATGAAGATTGCTATTGGCTACATTAAGAATCGTATTGCTGAAGAAGGAATTGAATGTGAACCTCGCTTGATGTATCACGATGAATTCCAATACTCCTGTAAGGCAGACCATGCTGATAAACTAGGTGAGATCTTAGTAGAAGGCTTAACGGAAGCACCGAAGATTCTTGGTGTAAACATTATGTCGGGTGATTATGAAGTCGGCAATAACCTAGCGGAGACACATTGATGAGTAGAGATAAATCACTTACCTCATATATCAATCGATTATTCGTTGATGAAGATAAAGGAAAGGAATGGGCGGAACGTAAAGCCCGTCATCCCCATATGAAAGGGTATGAACTTAAAATGGGTTGGCGTAAAATTAAATACGCGCCTGAAGAACCCGAATTATTCTCTGTATCATTTAGTAAAAAGGAAGAATTGTAATGCCTAAAAGACTTGCGTTTGCTATTGTATTTGTTACGTTATCACTAATGTATATTGTACCTAGCTTTTATAACGAGATTAAAACAATGGAGCTAGGAATCTTTCATTACCTTTTAATGGGTATGTATGGTTTCTTAGTCTTTAATTTTTATCGCCTAGCATTTGTAGATATGAAGGACCGTTGGAAATGACACAGCTATTAGTTGATGCTGATAGCATGGTGTATAAGTCTTGTTTCAATGTAGTTACTGTTGATGAAGCTTTTAATAAGTTCAAAACAAAACTTAACTACTTGAAAGATGAGATGTGGACTGACGATATGGTTATCTTCCTGAAAGGGGTAGAGAACTTTCGTGCAGTAGACTTCCCGTTATACAAGGCTAATCGCCCCAAGGCCGACCCCTCTTCTATCGTGCCTGAGCTATATGCTATCCTTGAAGAAGAAGAGATTGGGATTCAATCAGATGGTTGCGAAGCGGATGACCTAGTTCGTTCAGCAGCACATGAGTCTCGCCATAATGAAGACCCTTTTGTTGTTGTTGGTATCGATAAGGATTTATTTTGTGATCCATTTACTTATTATAATCCAGATAAACAAGAACAGTTTGAGTTAACCCAGAAGGAAGCTGACTTTAATTATTACTCTCAGCTACTTACTGGTGACTCGACAGATAACATTAAGGGTCTCCATAGGGTAGGACCTAAGACAGCTGCAAAGCTTCTTGAGTCAACTTCCCAATGGAAAGACTTAGTCATTCGAGAATACAAAGAACGATTCGGAAAAGATTATGAAGATGTTTTGACATTCGTCGGACATTTGATTCACATTAAACGTAATGAAAAAGACTGGTTCAACATTGGCTTCGGTGATTTCTATGACCGAAAGATTGATGTAGATAAGGTCGGAAAGCTATTAGGCTATGACATCTAGGACATTTGAGATGGGTGATTATACATTCATCAGGTATGACCGATTAAAGATTACAGCAACACCGCAACCGAAAGGGGGCGATCGTAAGTTGTCTTCTTCGGAAGGTATTATCTGGTGTAAAGAGAGTCTATACAAGTCTCTCGAATTAAAACGTGGGTGGGAAGGGCCATTAACCCTTTGTACTCGCGATGGTAAACGCTGGTATGTAGCATTTGAAACATATCAGAAGGACGATTACGTTGTTGACGAAGTTAATGACGGTGATTACGGTCATTGGGAACTCCCTAATAAGAATCTAGTTGACCCTCATCATGCTGGTTTTGTTTACGAACTTAAAGATAAAACTACTAATCGTATATATGTAGGCTCAAAGAAATTCTCTCAACCTGATTGGAAACAATATACAGGTTCTGGAGACTTCTCTGAGTTAACTGTGGACGATGTTGAGGGGCGTATCTTATTTAGTCTCCCCACACCAGGCCAACTTAATGCGTATGAAATGAGAGAGATATATCTTCGTGATGCACTCTTTCGGGATGACTACGCTAATAAACAAGCTGAGAAACGCATTCGGTCGTCTCATCTTGGGCTTGGCTTTGATCATACACGACACTTAGAAATTACTAAAGCGGAGCGATGGCTATGATTAGCATTGACGAAGTTGTAGAGCAAGAAGATGGCTCTGCTATTTTAACTATCACAGCTAGGGGCGAGGAACTTGAAATGCTCGTGGCTGAAGGATTCTTATCTGTACTACGAAAGGCGATGGAAGATGTCTCAGGAATTGTACAAGACTAAATGTGAAAAGTGTGGCTCATCAGATGGCAATGCTGTCTATGATGATAACCACGCATATTGTTATGTGTGTCAACATTATACACACGATATAGGAAAGGAAAATGAAGTGGTATCATTGGCAGTTAATAATTCTGAACGGAATACTAGCCTTCATCGGGCCTCTGGTTTGGCTAGCCGTGGTTGCCGTGACAGGGGAATTACCAAGACCGTGGCAGAGCATTTCGGCGTTCTTTGTGAGTATGATTCCGACGGTAATATTTGCTCTTATCTCTATCCTTATAATCGAGGGTCTGAATTGGTTGCGTACAAGGTACGTGAACTTCCGAAGACTTTCAGCGCGATTGGGGACTTTAAGGGCGTTGGTTTATTTGGTCAAAATGTTTTCCCTGCGGGTGGCAAACGTATTGTTATTACAGAAGGCGAGTTTGACGCCTTGGCGGTTGCTACTGCGTATGCAGAGAAAGGAACGATCTGGCCAGTAGTAAGCGTACCTAACGGTGCTACAGCTAAGAAGACTATCTTAGAACAACGAGAGTATCTCCGAAGCTTCGATGAAGTTATCTTTATGTACGATAACGATGAGGCAGGCCAAGCAGGTCTTGAGGAAGCTGTTAAGATTATTGGTTATGATAAAGCTAAGGTGACTGATTTAGGTAAGTATAAAGATCCTAATGAAGTCCTTATGGATGCAGGCGGCGGTGAACTCCTTCGTATGATTTGGAACTCCCGCACTTACACTCCTGCTGGTATTGTTGCTGGAGAGGAAGTATGGAAACAATTAGAGGAATACAATGAAATTGAATCAATTCCTTATCCTCCTTGTCTTGATGGGCTTAATGATAAGCTTAAAGGGATGCGGCGAGGTGAAATTGCTCTGTGGACATCAGGTACAGGCTCAGGGAAATCAACAATTCTCCGTGAGATCGTCGCTCATCTGCATAAAACTACAACCTCAAAGATAGGTATCGTAGCCCTCGAAGAGTCTCCCGCTGAGACTGCTCGTAAGCTTTCGGGTATGATGCTTAATCGTAATCCAGCTAAAGAAGAGATTCCCCTTGAGGAACTTCGAGTAGGTTTTGATTCTATCTTAGCTGATGGGCGTATACAAATACTCGACCATAACGGTTCCGTAAGCGGTGATGTCATTAGTCTTATTGAATTCTTATGCGCTTCAGGTTGTGAGTATATCTTCCTCGATCATATTACTATCTTAGTCTCAGAAGGGGCTGATAGCCTTACTGGTAACGAAGCTATTGATAAGATTATGAATGACCTCAGAGGCATCTGTAAGAAGTGGAATGTTTGGATTGGTCTTGTATCTCATCTACGTAAGATGGGCAATGCAGGTCAGTCATTCGAAGATGGTAAGATTGCTTCCCTCGACGACATCAAAGGCTCAGGCTCTATTAAGCAAGTATCTTACGATATCATTGCGTTTGCTCGTGATGTTGGTAATGAAGATGAGGATACTCGTAACACTATCCAAATGAAAGTCCTTAAGAGTCGTTACACAGGTCTTACAGGTCCTTGCGGGGAAGTACGTTACGACTACGATACGGGTCGTTTAAATAAACTTAATGGAGATTTCGATGATTTTAATTAAGAATTATCTTGACAAAGAGTTTTGTAAAGGAGTTATTAATTACTGTGAAGAACAAGAACTTCAAGAAGCTTATGTAGGTCTTGAAAATGAAGGTAAAGTAGACGATAAAATAAGACGTTCTAAAACTTATTTTATTGGATGGCCTTTTTATAATTCCCCTTTCCTTAATGATCTTTATTTTAATCTCGAAATGAAATTAAAAGAAGCTAATAATATGATGTACGGTTTTAATCTTACTTCTTTCGAACCATTTCAATTTACTAAATACGAATCTGAGGACAAAGGTTTTTATGATTGGCATATTGACTCAATGAACGATCGACCTACTAGCGATCGTAAATTATCCTTCTCGGTTTTATTAAATGACTCTTCCGAATTCAATGGAGGTCAATTTAAATTCCGTGCGCCATTTAAAGAAAAGCTTTCTCAAGCGGGGGACTTATTAATTTTCCCTTCATTTGAAGAACATTGTGTTAAACCTGTTACTAAGGGAATTCGTTACAGCCTAGTCGGTTGGATGCGTGGTCCTTTAATGCGATAGAAAGAGATTATTATGAATCAAATAGTTCAGGATATTACTGTAGCCAGCCAAGCTACTCGGAAGAAATACAAGTATGATACTCTGTATATGCAGATTGCTGAAGCCGTAGCTGATATGTCTGTTGATCCTAAACACAAAGTTGGGGCTATCATTGTTAAGGATGGTATCTTAGCGGAAGGCTGGAACGGCGCTCCCGCAGGATTCCCTAACCAAACTCGGAATGACGATAACAAAACACACCCGTGGATTATCCATGCCGAACAGAATGCATTAGCTAAATGCGCCCGTAAAGGTATTGCCTGCGAAGGCGCTACTATCTTTGTAACACTCGCACCCTGCCGTGATTGCGCTCGTATGATTATTCAGAGTGGAATTGCAGAAGTTGTTTACAGAGATTCTTTTGAAAAAGACAAAGAAGGGTTGCGTATGCTTGAAAAAGCAGGTATAATAATTGAGCATTACGCCCGTAAACCATATGTAGGATAGGACACTATATGAAAGACATTGTAGACCATTTGAGAGATAAGGTTGAAACTGTTAATCTAAATAACCCTAAAGCCAATCCAGGCTCTAAATTACTTAAAGATCATGTTCATCGTATCATGGAATTCGTTATGACTTCTTTAGATACTATCGGAACAC
>Ga0206682_10001275_pt1 | contig 25103 bp, 34 predicted proteins | sample M240m12015metaG_FD_155444 | JGI IMG/M metagenome (GOLD analysis project Ga0206682, IMG submission 155444) | Ammonia-oxidizing marine archaeal communities from Monterey Bay, California, United States - M2 40m 12015 | ecosystem: Environmental > Aquatic > Marine > Intertidal zone | place: USA...
TTATTTTTTGCCATTAGCCAGTCACATTATGGGTGTAATTCTTACCACCGCTTTTAGCTTTACGCTCTTCTGCTTTTCGTTTTCTATCTGCTTCTTCTGACCTATGATTCATTAGTATTCGTTCATAGAGTTTCATGAAATATAAAGTTGTCTTAGGATCATCTACGTTATAAATATCAAATAACTGTGAACAATGAGACCAGTCTTTTCCACAATAAGTGCCGGACATTCCTTCCCAGACATCTGAGAGAAGGTTAAACATAAAAAATGCCACTTGAACCTCTGTCGGGAAACTCGACTCGGTAAGTGGCATCTTTTGGGGGTCAGGCTCTGTACCTAGCTGCTCGCATATCTCTAGATACTGATCCATAGATACGGGGGAAGACTGTTCTTTTACAAACCGAGCAAGTAAGTCTTGTATTAAGGTTACTTGCTCCCAGTAAAATTTTCTAGGTCTGAAACAGTATCAGTTATCCAAGAATCAAAACTATTTGAATTTCTCATCAATAGTTCTGCATTGTCTTGAGTAAAAGGTAACTCGTCATCAGGTTTGTGAGCTGAAATATCCACCAAAAGAAACTCTTCTAAGTATGAAAATTTTAGTCCTGTCCATCCCTTGATAACTGCACCAACATACTCTTCCAGAAACTTATCTTCATCTAAGTTTTCTTCTGGTTGATGAGTACGCTTATTAAATTTTGTGCTAACACACTTCTTACGAAGTTTTAGTAATTCATCCCTGCCCAAATAACAAATATCTACACTAAACCCTTTATAACCAGGAAAGTCAATAGACACTGTCTTACTTGGAGTTAATAAACTCGCTAATGAAACTTGGGCGGTTTTGGGAGTAACTGAATCTGTCATTTTATATCCTTTTCTTGTTTTTATAAGCAAGCGAGGGTTTTTACACCCCCGCTTTTATTGTTATTAGTATAGAAGATCTCAACATAAAAGTCAAGAACTATTTTTCTATGCTCCTTTATAAGTTAATACAACTTCGTCTGTAAGCTCAATGCTGCTCGGTAGCGCATTAAAGTTTGTTTCAAGTGAAATAACGTCCTCAATAGAGTGAGTAGGAATGTCTACGTGAGCAGTTCCCATTGCAAGCTCCAAAGCAGGTGCAGAAGTTCCTCCAACTTTAAATGTAAGAGCAAAAGAATTAGTAACAACATTCGAAATTGATTTAACATCTTCGAAGAAATCACTAGACTTATTTGTTCCTGCAGTATCTTTCAGCAAATAACAAGTGAAGCTACCAGAGACAGCACGACCTCCCGTTACGTGGCCGATAGGAATATTTACAACACCTAGCTCTTCTGGAGTAATATAAGTAATATTATTAGTAATAGTAATATTTCCGCCTGTGAGAGTTAAGTCATAAGAAGCTTCTAGTTCATCTGTACTATCTCCATCTGGGTCTTGAGTAGTAGGTACGATCGTAAGCTGAGTTAGACGATTACGAATAAAGTTATCTGTAGCAGTAACATCTTCGTATACAGTAGCAGTTGGTAAACCAGTTGCTGTATCATCAACAACTTCTGCTGCAAATCCTGACCAATCAATCATTGCAATACCATCTATTTCAAAGTTAAGAGTTGCTTCATTTACAACTGCATTTGTTAACTTGTAAACTTTCTTGTTTGCATTACCTACAACAAAGTAAATACTTGCAGTACCAAGAGTAGATTTATTTGAGTTAGCAAAGTTAATATTTAAATCTGTTGTATCAGCAGTAAAACCCGGGAAAGTACTTGAAGCGTAAGTAGCAGGACCTGCCATTAACGCCCACAACACTTCTTCTACTGCGTGATGATTTGCTGCTGTGTCAGCCGCACCTGCACCAGTTCCTGCAGATACGAAAGGACGCACGTAAGTAGAGAACGACCACTCTGCGGGAGCGAGAGAGTCGTTAAATGCGCGACGACCCCGCTTACTGCTGCCGGCGGAATCTTCCATTTCTGAAAGTGCAATTTCTGATACGTTAGTAGCTTGCGAAAAGCTAAAGCCATCTAGTACGGGAAGTTCCCATACAGCTGACCCAATCTCAATGTATACTTTGGTATCTCGGCTAAAATATAATTGTTGTGCCATTAGTTTCTCCTATAATCCTGAAAAGACTTGAACTTGAACGTTTGTTCGTGTCAGTATTTTCTAGTATCGAACCTCTATTGTCATTTCACCGACTCCATATGGTTCAAGTACACCCTCATCAGTATCTATACTAATAATTGTGATTTGGTGCGTATATTGGGTTGCCCCTTTTCTATCGATGTATTCTAGTCTAGAGTTATCTTCTAATACTACTTCTACATCTTCTAGTAATTTATCTAAATCTTCTACTGCATCTTCTGAGTTTACATAACACCGGAGCGTTACGCTCATAAAACGATCTTTATAGCCACCACCTTGATAATCTCTAGTTTCAGAACCTGCATTTAAATGCACTGCAGGGAACTCTTCTATTTCATCCCAGAATTTTAATCGTGGTTGAACATTGTTAAATAAGTTTGTAAGATACTCTCCGTTTCCATTAATACCTTTTAATTTATCTACTAGTGCATTTACAATGGCTTGTCTTCTAGTTGCGTATGTTCTTGTAGCCATTACTGTCTCCTAGTATATAATCTTCCGGTTACCATTTCTGCAGCTATTTCTCGTATTGATCTATCAATTAATTTACGAGGGTCTCTATCTGTGCTTCCTTGAGCAAATCCTGGCTCGAAAGTTTGATAGGGGTACAGTTGGTAAGTATATCCTACAGAAGGAAACCCTTGAGGTGTTTTACTTACGTCTGTAATTTTAACTCCTGAGGCAAATCTACCTGTCTGATATTCTAATCCAGGAAGTTCCATATTTTTTGCTACGACTGTATTAATTCTAGTATTTAAAGCAGCGTATAGTCTTACTTGTGAAAACCCCGTGCCTAACATAGAAGCTCTAACAGCTTTCTTTCTACCTTTTCCAGTAAGTTTTGCTTTAGCGCCAACTTTACCTTTTACGCTAGTTTTAGACTCTTTAATTTTAATATTTTCAGTAGTTACTTTACTTTTTTTAATCTTTTTAAAAGGGTCTGTTATTATCTTTACAACTTGCTTTCTTTTTTTAGTTTTAAAACTGTCTGATCCTTTTAAGTCTGCAAAAGCAAATATAGGGTTCTTTTGTAATCGGGCTATTGCTTTATCTAGCGTATCTAATAAAAGTTTTTTCTTGTTTTGAGAATCAGCTCTTTCGGCTTGGTTAGAAACAGAAGACCCTAAAAATATTTCCATTGTATCCGTTTTAGAGTTGCGAATTACAGTTATATCAACTCCTTGAGACTCAAAAAACTTTTTAACACTAGCTAAAGTATTTCCGCTTACATCTTCGTTTAGTACATTGTCAATGGTATCGCGCACAGTTGTCTCTAGTACACCTACAAACTGTCCGTGCTCTAGGTTATAAAGGTTGCCTCTTCTGCCTAAAATACCTTTTGCTCTATTATTTATCTTTTCAAATAAGTCATTTAAAGGATCGTTGTAAGCAGACTTAACTCTTTTAAATACGTCTCCACTTTCAAATACAGTGACTACTAATTTTCGAGGAGTTGCTGTAGTTATTCTTACTAATCCTTTCTTTGCTTGATTTCTATATATAGCTGTCATAGTAGATATAAAAGCTAATATATTTGCGTCACTTGCTTTTGATATCTTAGCAGCAAACTTTCTTCCTTCTTTAGCTTCACCTGCATAAGCTTTTGCAACTCCCTCTCGCAACCCTCTTTTTAAAGCTCTACTTGTAATTGTAAATACGTGACCTCTTGTATTAAAAAGCGCTCTTTGTTCTGCGTTAGCAGATGCACCACTAACTGATAACAACTCTTTCTGTAACTTTAATAGAAACTCTCTTTGACTTGCATTACTCATTAAAAGTTTTTATATAAGTCAAGCACACGCTTGATATGGTCAGGAAAAGCAACATTGTTACGCTGACTAGTACTTGCTTGATTCTGTACTGAAGCACCTGCAAGTGTGCGGCGCTCTTTGTGCTCATCTTTAATATAGTAAGTAATCAAATCAATAACTGCAAGTTGTAAATCTGCTGGAACTGTCTCATAACCAGCAGTATAAACTACACGAACAGCTCCAGGACCTTTACGCCAATTACGGAAGTTTGAACCTCCAGTAGTTCTTAAAAGGCTATCTGTCCCCGCATCAAAGTAAAATTCATGAGCTGCTTCTGTAAGAGTGGCATAGGCTCCATCATAAGAGTCTCGCTCTTCTACAGATACAATAGTATTAACAGGGCTCTCAGTAAGTTGTACCATATGAGTATCCCAAGTAACATTAATGACTTCTGTTTTATTAGTACTGTAGTAGTCTACAATGCTATTTCCACAGTAAGTTTTTATTAACTGACTCACAGCAGGAATCAAAGCTTCAATACGCAAGTCTTCTTTCGGAGACTGGATACCTTCAGCTTCTTTATATTCTTCTAGTGTAATTAAATTTGTCATATTTGAGTCATCTAATAAAAACTCGGGGGAGCGAACTCCCCCCAGTCTCTTGGTTCAGATTATGTTGCGAGGTCGATCTTAACAGCTGAACGGTTACCTGCTGTATCTGCAACCAACTCTTCAAAGCCGAGTGATTGAGTAGCAACGATAACACGACGCTGGTTACCAACTTCGTAATCTGTCTCAACTGCAACACCGCGTAGACGTGGAATTGCATAGTTGCGAGTGTTAACAGCGAATGCGCACGGAATGCCATTTGCTTCTGTTGCAAAGCTATCAGATACGATTACAGGTGAACCATAAACCGCACCGATTGCACCAGTAAGCTTAGTAGCGATATCAGAACCTACATCAGTGATGTCGGCAAAACCTGAATCTTCGATAAGCTCGTAGTAACGTGCCTGTGAGATGATATAAGCAACATCAGTAGGGTTAATACCATACTTACCCATTGCTTTACGGGCAGTAAGAAGGTTAGCTGCTGTAAGAACATCGCCACTAGCAATGCTAGGAGCTACTGAGCTAGCAGTTGCATATCCGTCAAGACCAGTGATTGAACCAGCACCGTTGATAATAGCATTATCTACTGCGCGAGCGTGTGCACGAGCAACTGACTCAACAAGCATAGGCATCAAGTTAACGAGAACTTCTTCGTCTACATGGTTGTCCATGAAAGTCTGTGAAATCAGACGGTAAGCATTCAAAATTACTTGAGAAGGCTTATAAGTGTTGTCAGAAGCACCACGATTTTCGAGGTTACCTGCTGCAGCTGCACCAGTTTGGAAAGTAGCTGCCTCAACGTCTGGCTGAATAGGTAGTACAGTTGCTGCACCATTTACTTGAATCTCACGGAACAGACCAGCTGTACGTAGGTTCAGAGTAACTTCCTTTTCAATTTGACGAGAAACTTCTTGATCGATATCACCAGCATTAGTTGTATAGTCGATACCTGCCTTCTCTTGAATGCTTTGACCAAATGCAGTATTCATACCTTTGCCAGTTACGACACCAAGGATATGTGCTTGCATGAAATCTTTGCCCCACTTAGTGAGATCGTTAGTAGATGTACGATCAGAGAAAGTACGCTTTGAGTCACGCATCTTAGCGAGCTCATCACTCTTCTCAGACAACTCTTTTTTGAATGCTTCAAGAGTTGTATTAAAATCTGCATCTTTCTCAGCTAGCTTAGCTTCGAGGTCTGCTTGAAGACGCTCAGCACCCGTTTCAACGGCAGTTACTACTGCTGTCTTAACTTGCTCTTCTTGTGCTACTTTAGCTGCAACTTCCGCTGCTGCTTTTTCTTGGTCAGCTTTTTCAGCTGCTTTCTGCTCGGCTTGCTTCATTGCAATATTAGCAGCAGTTTGCTCCGCTACTTTTTTAGCAAAAGCTTCCAAGTCGATTTCTGGAGTATTAACTTCAGACATTTTGATCTCCTGTTGTGCGGATAAGTCCGCCTTTTCCGGTGTATTTCTAGCTACGCTAGAGGTATTGACCTCGTCCTTAGCCAGAGTCTGACCGGCTAGATCTACACGATTTGTGAAAGTTTTCTTGAACTCCTCATACTCATCCATCGAGTTAAAGGATTTCGCCAAAGAAAAAGTAGCTGCCTGATTGCAAGGTACGGAAACAACCGAAACTTCAAACAACTCAGCGTCCTTAATCATTAATCCATCAGTTTCCTTAATATAATCTGCATCCTTGACACGGAAACCGACAGAAAAGGCTCCAAGGACACCATCTTTAACAAGCTCAGCAACGTTACCAGGGGCACTCTTGCTGATTTTGCATTCTAGTTCTAGACCATTTGGACCAGCTTTCATGCCAGTAGCACGACCAATTGGTCGATCATAGTCATGGTTGAAAAGAATAATAGGATTCTTCTCGAAATTGTTTAAACCACCTTTTGTCCAAGCCTCTGAAGAAATAGAGTCGCCCGCGCGATCGAAGTCAGCAGTGCTTGCCATTCCACGAATCATAACACTACCATCTTCGCCGGTCTGTGCTTTGAACGTGGAGGTTAAGTTAAATATCTTTTCCATCTTTCTTTACCTCTGTCTTCACAGGCTTTGGTACTTCTATTTTTACAGGCTGTGGCTTTGGCATTTCTATCTTTGGTTTAGGGTTTGTAGCCATGAGCCAAAGTTCCGGCTCGTTTCTTTCTAGCATTACTAACATTCTAGAGTAGGATCGAAATACTCTTCGAATGCCTGAAAGTAGAACTGGTTTGTCTGCGCACTTTACATAGTCTGGCTGGCTTAGAACTTTGCCTTTTTCTGCAAAGAACATAGCTACTGTTTCTAGTGTTTTACGCACTTGGGCTTTATTCGCCATTTGTATCTCCTTCTGTTGGTCGTCCACCTAAGTCTGGGTTGGTGGCACTTCCTGCGATATTAGCAGGAACCCTTAAATCACTGTGACCTTCTATGTCTTCAAAACCTAGATTATCACGAGCTTCGTTTGGTGTAATTATTCCCGCATTTACAAGAGCAGAATAATACTGAGCTGAGTCACGTAGTTCTGGTTGCAGCGCTGGAATATTTGTAATATCTTCCGATAGTTCATACCCAAAAAATCTTTCTAGAGCATAATTAAGTTTTGTAACTATAGGTAGTACTGTCTCTAGGTAGTACAACCTCATGTTTGGTCGAAGATTAGCATTGTTTCCTGAGTCTAGTAAAATCGGTGGAATACCTAATGCTTTTAATATAGTCTTCTCAGTTTCTTCGGTGGCACTTTGAAAATCAAGTTCTTTAAAGTTTACATTTGAAATAGAATCTACATCTATACCGCCATCAAGAATAAGAGGTCGTCGACCGCCTGCGTCTGGCTTGTATCGAGCCTGCCAAGACATAAGCATACGTTCTTTAATTTTTTCAGAAAGAGTATTAGGACTTTTCAATACCAGCCCTGGAACAGCGCCGTTCTTGAAGAAGTTGTCCTGAAACTTTCTCATGCTAGTCATAAGCTGCATAGTGCGAAGTGCAGGACTCAGACGAGGAACTCCTCGATAGATTGAGTAGAAGGAGTTCTCTTTAACATGAATAATCTCACTAGGAGAGTAAGTTATCTTTTCGTTAAAAGTAAACTTTTCAATATAAGTAGTATCACTTGCATGAATAATCATCTTAGATGCGGGCAGGTGGTACAAATGTACTCCATCAAAATATATAAATATATTTCCGTCTAAGAGAAGGTCAATAATGCAGTTTCTACGAAATGTGTTTATATCTTGAAAAGGGTTAGGCTCAGTATTAAGGAGGAGGTCAACTCTACTGCGCTTAATACCTTTTACTACTGCTGTACCTTTTGTTGCCATACCTACAATAGTGCCGATCTCTGCTGAGTCGTCTACTATCATATTAACACCGCGATTAACTATCTCTAGTTCTTCATAGGCGCGTTCATAGCTATAGATTGGCTCTCTGCTAGGCTCTACCTTATGGTCGTAGTAACGCTGGGCAGGATTCAGCTTTTCTTCTTCTCTACCAAGTATTTTATCATACCACGCCATGTTTAGTTCTCTGTATTTCTACCCAGTTTTCCTGCTTTTTTGCAGTAGCTAGGGAAGGGTCTTTACCGTAAATTGAATGAAGTTGTAGATGATGGTCATGGCACAAGGTTACTGTATAATCATATAACTCTGCCCACTTTTCTTCTATAAACTCATCTCTCCATATAACAATATATTCATCGGTATAGTGTTCGGGGCGAATTGCCTGCTTCCCTTTCAGCCACTCTGACAATAGAGGACTTAAACTATAGTAATGATGGAAGTCTAACTTTTCTGTACTATGACAAATCTGACATGCACCGGCTTTTTGATATTGGGACTTTGCTTTATCCCTTATATACTTAACTCTGTCTCTTTTTAACTGTGCCATGTCTTTCTTTTCCATTTTGATTATCGAAATTATAACTAACTTGAGGTTTCTTGTCAAACACTATTTTTAACGATGTCCTATTAGAAGGTAGTCTGTGAAGTTTCGAATGAGTATATAGCATATCGAAGTGCATCCGCCATGTGAGATGCTTTATTGTGCTTTGGCTTCTCTTTTAGTAGATTGGGATTTGGGTCCCACTGGTACATATCTAGGCAACCTAGAGTTTCTATACATCTCTGATCTACAATAAGGTTATCATTATCTACTATAGCCGCTACATGTCCTATGCCATCAATAATTGACTTCTTTGCGTTTATAGTGCTAATATCATAATTCTGAGCAAAATCAAATCGAGTTTGCTGTGCAGCAGAATCTATGTATATGTAATCTATATTGTGCTTATGAATTTGGTCTCTGATTTCTTCTGCGTGTTTCTCAGTAGTCTTTTCTGAGTCATAATACTCACTCAATACATAATACTTACCAGAGTCCCAGTCATATGCAATTACACAGAAAGCGGTAGGATCTCGGAAACCTACGTCCAGGCCTCCTATAATATCCATACCTTCAGTATTAAGCTCTGAAAGATCTGCTACACATTCTTCTGCATTGAAATTCCAAATCTGGCCTTCATAAGTATTAAAGTCAGCTTCGTACTCTTGCTTAAACTCTGCCTCACTCATGGACTTTTTAGCTTCGTCTACATCATACTGACTCATACGAGGATTATCTTTATAAGTAGCTTTTATGCTACACCATTCAGGAAATTCATCTGAGAATCCTCGATCAAAGAATTTTGCGAACCAGTTAGTTTTACCTCGGGGCGTGGAGATGAAAATTGCCTTCGAGTTATCTTTATCAAGTGTAGGACGTAGAGACACATTAAATGCTTCTTCTCCATCAGTAAGTGCCGCTTCGTCAAAAATAATTAAATCGTAAGAGCGACCAACTGAAGAATCTACCTGATTTACAGAACCCATTCGTACTGTAGAACCATTCGAGATTTCAATAACTTTGTCTTTTGCGTTGTCTTTTGTAACTTCCAGATCGAAGTGCTTAATTAGTGTTCTCTGTAAATCAAAAGAGATTTGCGAGAGTGAGTAGTTCGGCGACATAATCAATATGTTCGACCCCGGAACGAGTGAGACTAGCTGCCCTATAATATTTGCAATATAAGTTTTACCCTGTCGTCTCGACAGGGCTGCCGATACAAAGCGATACTTAGGATTATTAATGGCATTTATCAAAGCTATCTGCGAAGGCAGTGGGTCGATGCCCAGTAACTCCAAATAAGGAGCTACTGGGAGTTTAATAAACCGTGTATCCGACTGTAGATCTTGAATTTCTGTAGAGGGTACATCTACTCTACTAACTTGTACGGGCATTTTTTTTCCTTATATTATCCGAACTTTAAGATTATTCCCTGCCAACGCTGTAATCCTTACAGAGTTCTGAGCAGGCGCATCGAAGTCATAGTCAGTTCCTAAGACAGCACCTTTGTTCAACACGTTAGCATCGTAGTTAATTGCTACACCGTCTGACGAAGGTACTGTAGAACCCGATGTCATGTTGAAGACTATCGCTAGATCAAGATCGTCACCAAGAGCTATGTGGTTCGGGTCTGTTACTGCGTCTAGTTGAGTCTTGTCCATTTGGTTTGTGTAGTCTGTTGAGCCTATCGTGTACTCATACACATTGTCTGTGTCAGAGCAAGTGATAAACATTTTAGTTCCGTTTGTATTAAATGCGATTCCGTTAGGATTTGTTGCCTGTGAAGATACAGAAAAACTATCTACAAAACTTGCAGTAGAAACATCAAAGCCTGTTGTTAAATCATACTCATTAACATCTCTTCCTGTAGCTCCAACTATAAGCATTTTAGTTCCATCGGTATTAAAAGATATTCCGAATGGTTGCGTTTCTTGAGCCGATACTGAAAAGTTTTGAGAAAATGATGCAGTAGAAAGGTCAAAGCCAATTGATAAATCGTATTCGTTTACCTCATCACCTGCACCGCCAACAATAAACATCTTAGTTCCGTCAGTGCTAAAAGTCAGACCTTCTACCTCTGATTCTTGTGAAGATATATTTAAACTGTCAACAAAAGATGATGTAGATACGTCATATCCAGTTGATAATGTGTATTCATATATTGCATTTCCTGACCGTCCTGCAATAAACATTTTTGTTCCATCTGCATTAAATGCTATATCTCTCGGCGAAGTATCTTGTGATGACACTGAAAAATTTTGAGAATAACTAGCAGTCGAAACATTAAATCCCGTGGAAAGTGTATATTCGTTTACATCGTTTCCATCCTCTCCAACTATAAACATTTTTGTCCCAGTTGAATTAAACGCTACGCCTTGCGGTGAACCATCTTGGGATGCTATAGAAAAGTTCTGTGAATAAGCGGCAGTAGAAACATCGAACGTATTAGTAGCACTTGTAGCACCCTCCATAGCCTCAGCCAACGTAGCTAACTCTGTATTCGTAGCGCCGTTTACCCAAGTCTCTGAAGCGTATGTACCGTTAGAGTTGTACTGCCAAGTCCCTGCGTTGTTCCTGACAATGTCTCTCTCGCCATCAGTGTTATCAATGACAGTCCAAGTAGTACGGTCGTCTGTGGAGATAGCGTAGTAGACTTCACCGTCACCTGCGTTCTGGTCAGCCGTCATAGAGTTGATGTCTGTCCAGTAGGTAGTGTCTGTTGAGGCTGTGGTGTGTACTGGTTGGTAGCCTGTTGGGCAGTAAAAAGAACCTGTCGAGTATTGGTAAACTATATCGTCTCCACCAATAAACATTTTGTTTCCAGCCGTGTTAAACCATAGTCCTCTTGGGGTTGTAGTTTGAGATGCAACACTAAATACCACCGAGTCATAAGAAGCAGTAGATAAGTCAAACGCAGCAGAAAGACTATATTGATGAACTTGATCCGCTCCTAAGCCAACAAAATAAAATTTAGTTCCATCAGAATTAAATGCAATTTGCTGCGGGTTTCCATCGTAAGACCCAATGCTTAATGAAACAGAATCATAAGATGCTGTGCTAACAGTAAACGCAGGAGATAATGTGTATTGGTACACCGTATCGTTGGTAGCACCCACTACATATAATTTTGTTCCGTCGTTATTAAAAGTTATTGAAGCAACATTGCTTTCTTGGCCTGAAAAAGAAAAAGATGCAACATAAGTAAGTGTAGAAATATCAAAAGCAGTAGACAGAGTGTACTCATTTACATCATCTCCAGAACCTCCTGCCAAAAACATTTTTGTTCCATCGTTATTAAAGGCAATAGTTTTAGGGTCTGTTTCCCAAGATGACGTAGATTGTCTTTTAGAAAAAGAAGCAGTAGACACATCGAACGCAGTAGATAAAGAAAATTCGTTTATATCTTGAGCTGACCAATCTACTATATATAGTTTAGTTCCGTCATTATTAAATGCGATGTTGCCCATTCCTGCTATTTCAGAAGAAGCATTGTAGCTAACAGAGTCGTAACTAGCAGAAGATAATTTATAACCTTCAATATAATTACTAAGCTCCAAATCCCCATCCGCAGCATTATAGACAACACCGTACATAGACCAGTCACCACTGGCGACCTGAGCGTATGATGTAGGCGCTGTGGTTTGTACATAGCTACCGCTTGTGGCTGTTAATACAAACTCACCTGAGTTAGCTTCGATGGTCTTGCCTACGTCTGCTGAGGCGAATGAGCCTGTGCCTAGTTGTAGTGCTTTTGCTAGTGTGTATTGGTATACAGTGTCGCTTTGGTTTCCTAAAACGTATAAGCCAGTTCCATCACTATTCTGAATAAGAGCTTGCGGAGAATTATCTTGAGAAGCAATGCTAAAGTTTACGTTACCATAAGAGGCAGTAGATATATCCCACGCAGTAGATAAAGTATAAGAATGTATTGCATCTGAAGCTTGCCCAACAATAAAAAGCTTTGTTCCTGATGCGTTTATAACAATTCCTGTAGGCGACCCATCTTGCGAGCTTAAACTAAAGCTTTTACTACTATAGGAGGCAGTGCTTATATCCCAAGCAGTAGATAAGCTGTATTGAAATATAGAATCAGCGCCGTCAGAACTAATTACATATAGTTCTGTGCCATCTGTTTTAAAAGTTAAATTTTGCGGATTTCCTGTTTGAGAGGATATGTTTAAATTTACAGAATTATAAGACGCTGTAGAAACATTCCACGCTGTAGATAAATCATACTCAAATACTTTATCTTGAGCTAATCCTGAAATATACATTTTTGTTCCATCGCTTTTAAAAGCAACGCCGTTTACTATTGCATCTTGAGATGAAACACTAAAATACACACTATCATAAGAGGCAGTAGAAACATCATAAGCAGTAGACAGGCTGTATTGGAATACATTGCCTGTATTTCCTACCATATACAATTTGCTTCCATTATCACCAAAAGCTAAGCCAAACGGCGTTGTCTCTTGCCCTGAAACACTAAAACTATTTGAAAGAGACGCTGAAGAAAGACTTGCGACCCAATCCAAAGTAGTCGCCGCAGCACTATCCAATCTCGTGTAATTCTGTGAAGTAGAATTAACATCCCATGAGTTATTAGTAGAGCCTGTCTGTGGTACTTCTTTAGTCACAGAAACGACAGGCGCAAGCACAGAGCTAGTCAGTGAGATTGAAGCTGACTCGCCGCTTGCGAAGGTCTTGGTTAGTGTGCCAAGTGTCGGGTCTGTTGTAACAGTTCCCCAGGACGCATCAGTGCCATCGGTCGTAAGATACTTGCCTGACTGACCTGTTTGAGAGGGTAACGGGTCAAGAGTGTTTAACTGCTGTTGTACATCTGACGTTAGACCATCAATAAAGTTAATTATTGCAGCGCTATCCCCTAAGTCTCTTGCATTGCTCATTATATAGTTCCTGGACGATTAGTCTCTTTTATGGTTTTGTGGGCCAATCTACATCTTCCAAGTTTGGAAAGTTTACATGAGCTGTTATATCTCGCAAGGCTTGTCGATAAGTAGCCATAGCTTCTGTCATTGTAACGTCTGACACTCCTGTCCAATCTGTTTCTACCAGCTTTGCATCTCTAGTGCTACGAACCGAAGCTGCTTTGTCTGCATCTAATTTTGCTAGATACGCGGCCTCGTGCTCTGCCTTTGTAGTGGTTACACCATCTTCTGTAGTGTCTGCAAACTTATCTACAATACTCCAAGCTTCTACAGTATTTCCGTTTGCGTCCGTAGTGACGCCGCCGCTGATAACTTGCTGTAAATTTGTGTGGGCAGGCTTAGGAGAGGCTAGAATCGGTGTCAAGCCTAAAAAATCTAATGTGGCTGCTTTCCATACTCGGGGGAGAGAAACATTTTTGTTCTCTGCACGCCATTGACCTTGTGTTTTAATTTCGCCCGTTTCGAGCTTGATATAATTACTCATAGTTGATACTCCTATCTATACTTTGCGAATATTACGCTATTGCTAAAAAGATGTAATTTCCGCCGCTTACAACATTAGATGTGCCTTCTTCAATTACAAAACCAGCGGAATAGTTATATAAAAAATCACCTGTTGATGTTTCTGCGGATGAACTATTTAATGCTAATCTAGGATCGTTTCCTACAGTTATACCTCTAGCACTATCAAAGACCCACCAATCGCCTGTGCTATCCGTTCTTTTAATCAAAACAAATCTACATCCGGCAGCAAATCCACAATCAACATTTAAATTTCCGCTTGCTTGACCTGTAAATGAACCTACTTTGCTTACTCCGTCTAGTGTGGCGAAGAGGTAGGATATGTAAGTTTGGCCTGAAGTATTTACTCTAGGGTGTGTGCCTAAAGAAAAAACAGAAGCTGTAGGTGTTGTGCTGTTCCAATATTGCGTTACGCCAGTATACGTTGATGCTGTTTCGTTTAATCCTGTACCTGCTTGATTTCCAGTTGCACTATGGTATACCAACCAATCTTCTACAGCGCTTCTTCTTTTTACAATTATCATCTCAGGCGCAACACCCAAGTTATGCGCTTGTGTTGTGTTAGAACCCGAACCGTTGTAAGCCACCACATCCATGAAGCCTGTGGCGCGTTTGAACAACTGTAAAGCGTAATTGCTACCACTACTATTTACAATAGCGCCACTCCCCATTTTAAGGTAGTCATTCCCCATTTCTGTTATTGCGGTGCCTTGAGTTCCTTCTACGGCAGCGGAGGATGTGGAAATATACCTAGTTGCATCACGCAGTCTATCTAGCGCGTAAGGAACGCCACCAGTAGGTCGCTGAGTAAACAGGGCATCTACAGTAATATTTGTATCTCGTGTAATGTCTCCGCCAGAACCCGAGTAAGTTAGAGTTTGAAAAACCTCAGTCCCAGACTCAGGAGTCTTCATTGGTCTGCGGATGGCTATGTAGATGTAGTCTGAACTACTTGAAACATTTGCTTCAAATCCTGTAGCAGTGGCAAAAACTTTATTAGCTTCGGGACTGCTTTCTGCGTCACTTTCATTAGCCTTTAAATCAACGGAAGCTCCAACTCCAAAGCCTCTCATATCATCTCTAATTTCCCAATTGCTTGAGCCTGAACTTTTTTTAATCATTAACCAACTTGGTTCAAACCCTAAATTACTAATTACTGCGTTTCCACTACCATTAGTAGTAAAACTCCCACACTTAATAATATTCTCGCTGCCATCGTCACCAAATCCACCTGCGTCTGAGGCGAATAGGTAGGCTACATAAGAAACACCGTTTTGGTTAACGCCACCGTCAGTTCCTACCGTAAAGACACTATCTGTAGGCGCTGTTTGATTCCAAGTAGTTGCGGCTGCTGCGCCTGTATAAAACGAATTAGTAGTGTCTAACTTTGCATATTCGTTTGCGCCACGACTACTATGGTATACAATCCAAGAATCTGTTCGACCTGAATAACACTTAACAATCATAACAGCAGGGACACTTCCCAAACTATGGTTGATTGTGCGATTAGAACCATTCCCAGTATAAGTCACAACATCAAAGAACTTCTCAGCCTTGCGGAATGTCCATGAGGTGTAGTCGTAAGAAGTGTTGTTAGTACCTGTACCGTTTCCTTGAAGAGAAAACCCATTCGCGTTATAGCTAGAAATGTGAAAGCCCACATCAGTCACTTCTGCGGCTGAGCTATTGCTTACCAAGTAAGGCCCAGTTCCTCTTTCAGTATCAAATTGAAAATGTTGATCTGCTACGTCCCTACCTTTCAGCCAAACCAATCCACCCGCACCTGCCTCATCAGCCGTAAATGGGCCAAAGTTTTTAGCCTTTACATTACCCACCGGAGTTATAGCAAGACTGTTTCCTGAGTTATCTGTAAATGGTTCAGGACCTTGCAGAGTCAGTAATGCTGTTCCTGATATTGCAGTTAGCGGTGCTGTTGATGGAGTGAAGTTGCCCCCGTATACAGCAGAGCCTTTTACTAGTCTGAAGTTTGAGATATAGGCATCCGTGTCGCCATAATGCGAGCTATCACCTATCTTAAAACTAGTATCAGAATAGTTATTAGTATTTGCCACACTGCCGCCAGATGTTCCGTTGACGTAAATTGTTATTGTCCCGCTACTTCGTTCTACAGCAAAATGCACCCATTGGTTCAGGTAGCTAATGCCGTTTACAGTTAGTCTAACCCCGTTGTCAAATATTCTAACGGTATCAGAATCAATAGCTGTAAAAGTTAAACCAGTGGCGCTAAGATTTCCTCCTCTTGTATCAAAGAAAGCATCATCTTGAGCGTTAATGGTATAAGCCCAAAACTCTACTGTGAAATCTCCGCTACCCAAAGACTCTGTAGTTGTAAGCCTAGACCCTAATCCGTTAACAAAACCAGAGCCTCCAACATTAGCGTCACTTAAGTTGATACCGTTTTCAATCGTCTGAGAAGTGCCGTTACCATCATACAAATAAGTCGAGAAGACATCCTCAACGTACCCGAGAGTTTCACCTGCATTACCCGCAGCCGCTTGTAACATTTTTTTAGACATTAAGCTAATCCTTGTCCAGCAACAAACCCATACCAAGTCGTGCCGCCGTCTACGGTTTGAAATACTAAAACATCAACTGCATCGGCGGTTGATGTAAGAGTCGGAGCTGTAGCAGCTGGCCAATCAACAGAAGCAGGCCAAGAAACTACAAAAGCCGACGCACTACTATCTTGTACTATTTTTAAAGAAAAAGTATATGCTGTGCCAGAAGATGGAGGGTTAGAAAACGTAAAAGTAGTATTCTCTGTTAAAGTATGAGAAAAACTATTTCCAGCCTCACAATCTACAGTTGTTGCATTAGATGAAGAAGTTATTGCTTGATACGCTTCATTGTATGAATCTGCCCTAAGCTCTCCAGTAATAGTTTGATCTGCTGTAAATGTATTCGCTACATCATTTTTTGTAATATCAGCATCATAACCTTGTACAGTTACTCCGATTGCTGATGTACCTAGTAGATCTCCTCTTGGTATTGTTACATCAACGTTACCGGATCCATCTTCTGGAGTAAGAGTTACTGAGCCTGCTGCGCTATTTAATTTTAATGGCATTTTATTTTCCTTAGAGAGGTCTGCCTACTCTATAAAAGTGTTCGACTTCTAATAGAGATGTAGTTGGTATTGTTACTGTTGTTCCGTTTGCGATTGCTTTTGCAGCTCCTGCAGTATATTTAGTATTGACATCAAGAGTTACAGAGGCTGTAATTTCTTCGGAATTAAAAGCATCTGTTAAAACTCCCTCTATTTGCGCTTGAACATCTGAAGCTAAATTATCGAGAAAATTAATTACGTTTGCACTATCTGCTAAATCTCTTGACTTTGCCATTTTTTATTCCTTCTTACCGCTATTGGCATATAAACCAAACCACGCTGCTCCAGCACCTACAATTACTGAAATTAGTCCTGCCTGTTCCATTGTAGGAGCTTCCAGAGCCATAAACCATTTTGAGCTCGAATAGAGTAAATAAATATAAGTAGTAATAAATACTCTTGGAAAGATACGCCAAGCATCAATTGCAACTGCTAAGTCTTTTACTTTCTGATATCGAGCTTCTGGAGCTGCGGGTGCAGGTACAGCGGCTGCTGCATCCTCTAACTCATCAATGCGCTCTAGAAGAGCTTGGTATTTATCTAAGTCTACTTGTACTTCGTTTCGAGTGTTGTCTTCCATATTTTAGTAATTTGGATCTAGTATTAGATCGAATGAGCCAGTGGCCGGAAAGTTGTTTCCTGAAGTTGTTGCACGTAAATCTATATCGGAACATGGTGCTAAAGTCAGAGGCGCGGAGTATGTTTGTGTGAAGGTTGATTGATAAAGTTCTAATTGTGATCTAATTCGGAAAACTCCTCCCAACTCTCTTGTAAACATTTTAAATGCCGCGTCCCCGCCCTTGCCTATACCTATTGTAAACTGAGTTAAATAAGAAGGAGTACGCGCAGGTATAGTATAAACAGACATTAAGGTCTGTGAAACTTCTGGCTGCATGTGCCCTACTACAGTTCCGGTACCTGATAGAGTACGGGCTGTAATTGTGCCTACATTTGCAGTACCATCTGTATAAATCATACGATAGATGCGCTTAAAAGTATTTTGTGTAGTAGCTGCTACTCTACCAGTCATTGTAACTGTTTCTTCTTGAAGAACATAATCATTATCAAGACCGTATACAGTTAGCTGTCCCGTATCAGAAGTAGAAGTGCTAATAAGGTAAAGTATCTGAGGATCATCTAAAGCTGCCCAAGGGTATAAACCACCCTGAGTCCATATAGTAGAAGTTCCTGAAGTCAGGTTAGGAATTGCCCCAAACTTATGCTCAAACACATAGTTTCTTTCAGCGCCTCGAGCAATGTCTAACCCATAGTTTCCTATCATTACCACTTTACCTTGTCAGCCCAATAAGCTGCGCTCATTTTGCCCTTTGCAATATTCTTTGCGTGACGAGCTTTAAAAGACTTACGTTTTGCTTTCATTGCAGCAGACTCTCCCTTTTTAGGAGCGCCCGCAGTCTTTGCGCCTTTCTGACCAAAACGAATAGTTTTAATCTTAGTGCCTGACTTGGCTACTACAATGTGAGACTTTTTAGCGTGTCCTGGAGTACGCTTAGGCTTGTTGTACCCTGATACTCCAGCTCTTTTAAGACGACTATCTTTTTTCTTACCTTTTCTTTTTACCGCCACGTTTCTGTCTCTTGCGAGCGTATGTTTTTACATACGTCGGCTTTCCGCCTTTATTTCCTGCGGCTCTCTTTCTGCGTACAGCTGACTTTTTCTGTGCTGCTGTCATTCTTGCAGCTTTCGAAGCTGGGACACATTTAGGGTAAGCGCCTTTACTAGAAGTCTTGCGACCACAGGGCTTATAACCACCACCCTTTTTAGGGCGAGAGATATCTACCCACTTTTCCTTAAACCATTTGGTCAATCCACCTTTTGGCTTCATTTCTTTTTACGTTTTTTGCTTGGCTTGGGCGTATAAGGCCCCCCACTACAACTAGGCTTATGCATTATTTGCTCCCCATGCGGTAAGTACCGCCTTTGGCTTTATAAGTCTTTACTAGCCATCCATTCGCATATGCTGAAGGGTATACTTTAAATTTGCGCTTTGCTGCTGCTTTTACTTTTGCGTACAACTTTTTATTTTTAGGTATAGGCTTCTTTTTTGCCACTCTACGCTTCTTCGCCATTACATATCTCCGTATATATTAATATCGTGAGATAGTTCCTCGTGTACAGTCATATCACTAGGAGCTTTATCATCGTCCTCAGAATTGAGAGTCATATCTGCAGCTAGAAAGTTTGCGGCAGAGACTACTTCGTGCTTTGATACTGCAATTGAATTTGTCCACCAAGTAGGAAGCGCTGACTCGGAGTCTACTTTTTCAAGACCTGCCATAATCATTTCACAGTGCTGCATAATAGTAACAATACTATTTTTTACAGAAGCAACATCAGTGTGCCCGTCTTTTACTGTAATGGAAGTGCCGTCACTATCTACAAGTTTAATCTTCATTTTTAAACCAGTTTGATACTTCTTCTTTAGTAATGATACCGTCATCATTTGCATCAGCTTCGAGTATAGACTCTTCTACGATAGCGCCAGTAACCTTAGGTCGCTCATCTTTAATACCTGCACAAGCATTTGCATCAGCTTCGTTGTTAAAGATTTCTACGACTGTGTGGAATTCTTCAACGATCCAGAGGTTTCTTTTTCGTCTGATTGTTCGCATTCTTCTTTCTCCTTCTTGGAACCGAATATTGCGTCCCAACCTGTTGCGTAAGCTTTATCGTCACGCCCTTTACGGGGTTTCGAACCTTTTCCAGCTTCACTTGCCATATCTATTTCCTAATCATACAATTCGTAATAAAACTTATGTGCGCCTATTACGTTATAGTTTGTACCTGCCCAAATAGGCTGAACATAGTCAGCATGGTAGAACAGTGCCCCATTTGTAGGGTCTTCGTATTTCCAGAAGGAGCGAGCAACTTGCATTGCGTTTCTCCAGGCTCTTACATCTCGTGGGTCATCACTCTTGCCGTCACAGTACCAAGAAAATTGGCACTGGTGCCTTCGCTCTCCACCATCTTTTATGACAGAACAGTGAGTGTTTGGAAATCGAGAATCAAGCACTCTATTCTGCACTACGTGAGCAACGGCTAGTTGCCCGTCCCAATCTTGATTGCGAGCTTCGAAGTAAATATTCAAAGCCATACACATTAATACAGTCATTAGCTACCAGCTACTACAGTTACGACAAGACCCGCCAGAAACACAATGACTGCCCCACCAATTGTAATGATGCGACTTTCTATTCGTTCTACGGTCTTCTCTATGTCCCCAAGTCTCTGAAAGTTAGTCTTCCAGCGTTCTTCACATTGCACTTCGTGCTTCTCCAGTTCGCCTTCTAGGTTGTGTATTCTATGTTCAACTTTGTCCTCCCCCATTGAGTAGTTTCTCCATTAACTTTCCGTAGTTTCCTTGACCGAATGGAATGCCCTCATTTATTTGTACGTTAGTCTGATTTCGAACAGTGGTAGCTTTCTCAAGGTCCGCCTGCATTTTAATCTCATCCATACGCATTTTATGAGCCATCTGTAGTAGGTCTGCTAAATCTTTTTTGGAATATATTCCAGTCTCAGTAGCTTCTTCAAGCTTTGAGGCTATCATGTCATCCATAACAGACGCAAGGTTGTTACGGTTTCTGTAGCCCATGTCAAGGTACACAGTGTCAATGTACTGTTTTACTTCTCGTTTGTTCAGAATAGAAACTACTTTGTCTTCCGATACGCAAAGGTAGTTGCATACTTCACGAATATTCCCATACTGCAAGTATGTGTTCGCTACTTCTATTCCTTCTGGAGATATTGTTGTTATTTCTTTAGTCATAAAAAGAATTATACTTCAAGACACAAATAAAGTCAAGAATTTTTTATGCCTATGTTAATAAATTTGGGGTATAATCTTCGAGCCATCAACTAGGCGAGGCACGCAATACGCTACTACAAAAGGTCTTTCTGCCACTCTGCGGCGAGTCATCGCTGAAGCAAAATAATTACAAGTATCGATCGAACGAAAATACATATCCGATGACTCCACTTCGCCATTTACTAGAACGAAGAGTAAGAATAAGTGCATCATAGTATTATTGCAGCAAACAAGCCTGCCATTACAAAAGTAAAGATAGACCCGCCAATTAAGTATATCTTTACAAGCTCTGCTATTTGCTCTTTTCGTAGTCTTTCTGCTTTCTGTATACGTAGTGCTTCCGCTCGTCGTTCTTGTGCAGCTTTTGCTTGAAACGATAGCCAATCATCCCAGAGTCCGGGGCGGCCAGCATATATCATTAACTGCTGTAGTTCTTGCTCTTGTTCTTTAATTTTCTCAAGCGCAAAAAATTCCTCAATATCGGAACGGTTTCCTTTCGAGTTCAGTTTTCTTTGTATTTTGTTTTTATTGTCAAAGTATGACGATGCTGCGCTTCCAGCATCGTGAATTGTCTTGCCGTTTGCGATTGTTTGCTTGATAACAGCAAACGCAGCATTGGCAGCGGCTAGCTCGGCTAACATGAAACTGTCTCTTCATACCGCTTGTGAAGAATTTCACTGTAGAAGTAGTATAAAGTAACGAAGCTATAAAGTCAAGAAGTTTTTTTCTATCCCCACTGTAAAGCCATTGCAGCTGCAATTCCAAAATAAGTAACGGAACGTTCGTGCCCAGAACCACCGCCAAGTCGCGATTGCCCAGTATCGGACTGATTTGCCCAACGGGGCTTGCCGTCCACCCAGCGGGGTTCGACATATTCGCTAGAAACTAGGGCAGGTAAGTTTCGAAGCCATAAACCTGTCTTCTTTGAAGCATCTTCTCCAAAATCATAGGGTTGTACATATTGAGGCTTGGGCATAAAATCAAGTCGAGTACTAATACATCCTACAGGATTCTCGATACACATATGTTTTACCGGAGCTTTCCACAACTTTTCGATAAATTTTAAACTTTCCTCGGTTTTGAGAGCGCGCTCTGGTTGTCGCTTGTTCCAATGTAGTCCCGAGGCCGCTAGATAGGTACAGGGTGGATGTAAAATTGCCATATCCCACGAATTTTCATACAAAACTTTTACCACATCGTCGACAATATGAGGGCCGGGAGCTTCTGTTGGTAGCAAGTCGCACGAGATGGCCTCATGACCCATTGCCAAGAAACAATCACGAACAACGCCGGAAAATTCACATCCAATTAATATTTTCATACAAGTATTATACTTCAATTTTTTGAAATTGTCAAGAATTTTTTGCAATCGTCGTCATCGTCGTGACCCCGTAACAATTTGCTCTGAAAAAGCCTTTTTGAATTTTTCAAAAGTTGTACGTGTGGGGGAGCGCAGCCGCTCCAAATGAGAATGAGTCTCATTACCGCCCCCTGGATGCGAATGATTCTCATTTAGAAATCGACCAGGCCTGGCAGGGAAAACCGATTGTTCCAGTAAATTTCGCAGATTTATTTCATTACACTTTTTCGCTCAATTTGCTATTATTACTGCGTTGGACGGGAACACAGAAAGACGCAAAATTGATACAAAATAATACTTGCACTTTCCGCTCAATTTGCTAGAATGTACTTACTGACTAGGCGGGAGCCTCTCACTTAAACCTAAATGATAATCATTCTTATTGGAGAATACCATGACAGATTACAACAAAGAAATGCTTGCCGCTATGGTCGAAGCCGCTCCTCTCAACCTTGACACTGTTAAGGCATTAATCGCTACTGACAAGGCTTTCAAAGGCGTTTCGGTATCTACACAGTCGATCATCGCGAAAGCGAAGGCTGAAGGCATAGAATATATCGCCAAAGCACCCGCTGCTAAACGCGCAAAAGGCGCTACCAAGACGCAATTGGTCGATGCTATTGCAAAAAAGACCAACGCCAAATTGAGCGGGCTAGAGAAGGCTACCGCTCAGAGCTTGGCAAATTTGTTAGACTCACTTTCTGGCTCTTAGATTGGATTGGTGCGGCGGCTCTTGCTTCCGCACCATTCATTATCGACACACCAGAAGGAAAAACATTAGCGGCGGTAGGATTGAGCCTTCTCACACTACAAGCGATTCGCACTAGGACTTACAATCTCATCGCGCTAAATATCATCGGCATTATAGGATACTTATCATGATTATTTTCGACTTAGATCAAACCGTTGTTGACTCATCGCATCGCGCACTCGTGCGACCAGATGGGACGCTTGACCTTGACGCTTGGCGAGCTTGCTCTACTTGGGAATATATTTGCAGGGATTCGCTGCTACCGATTGCACAGCTATGGCGTTCGGCTATGAAGCGAGGCGAGCATATCATTGTATGCACAGCTCGCGTGATGACAGCGCCCGATTTTCTTTTTCTCGAAGCATACGGCTTGCAATTTGACGCTTGCCTATCACGCGATGGTGAAAGCGACAATCGGGCAGACTGGATTTTAAAGCGCGATTTGCTTACTGATTACGCTCACTCTCTCGGCTTATCATGGCGGCGATTTGCTGCCGATTGTGTAGCATACGATGACAACGCAAAAATTCTTGACTACTACACAAGCGCGGGCATTCTTGCTCACGATGCAATTGAACTCAACAGAAGGTTGGCACGATGAATAACGCGAAGAAAATAATCATGGTACTAGATACCGAAACTGCCGATCTCACTGGTTCGGTTTACGATATCGGCTACACTATCACGGATAAGCGCGGCAATATTGCAGCTACTCGCAATTGGCTTGTCGAGGAAATTTTTACCGATGCGAAAAAAATGATGGGCGCATTTTATGCGGGCAAGATATTCTCACACTATGCCCCCATGCTACAGCGCGGCGATATCGAGCTTACCTCTTGGGAAACAATTATCGAGACCATGCGATCCGATATTATAGAATATTCGGTTAATATTCTGGCGGCTTACAATCTGCCGTTTGACACTCGCGTGATGCGCAACACACACTCGGCGCTAGGTTTTACCGATAAGGTTTTACCTCACCCGCTCGACCAATTGTGCATCTGGCAATTTGCTTGCGAGACCAAATTAAATACGCGACTCTACAAAGAGCTTGCACAAGAAAAAGGTTGGGTTAGCGAGGCGGGCAACATTCGCACAGGGGCAGAATATGCTTACCGCTTTTGCGCGGGCGACTTCGGATTTATTGAAGATCACACAGCTTTGAGCGATGCGATTATCGAGACCGAAATTCTCGCCCGCTGCTTTGCGACCAACGCAAAAATTCCCTACAACAAAAAATCTGCAATGCCTTGGAGAATTGTAAATGCCTAGCAAGAAAAAATTATTAGCGGAATTGAACCGACTGGTTGAGAACAATAGCGACTCGCTCGCTATTGTTTTCGAGGGCAGGGATTCGGCAGGAAAGAGCGGCACGATTAAAATGCTCTCACAATATCTGCCGCCGAATTTATTCTCAATTGAACATTCAAAAAAACCGACTAAGCGCGCTATGCGAAATTGGTTCGGTTATTGGAACAAGCGTTTACCTAAGCGCGGGCAGGTTCGATTTTTTGATCGATCATGGTATAGCCGCGCATTGGTGCAGCGCGTCAACGCTTGGTGCAGCGAAACCCAAGCGCAAAATTTCCTAGCGAATGTTTCCGATTGGGAACAACAATCTGGAACGCGCGTTATTAAATTTTATCTTTCAATTTCAAAAGACGAACAACATTACAGATTGAACAAGCGCAAAAAATCGCCGCTTACTTACTGGAAATTTTCCGCTAACGATAAACTCGCTCTCGATTCTTTTGACCGCATGACACTCGCAAAAGAAGAGTGCATCGGCACAGATTGGATTGTAATTGATTACAACGATAAGCGGGCAGGTCGCATCGCTTTACTGGAACGCTTGATACAGGAAATTAAAAATGGACAATAACTCTCTCACTGCTTTACTTTTTATTTTCGTTTTTGGTTCGGCATTTTATTTACCGATCAGTTTTTTACTTTCATTCTAAAACACGCATTCCAGAAAATCCGCGTTAGCTCCAGGGCTCTCGCGGATTTTTTTTTGTCCGATAAAAAAACGGGCATTCCAGAATCGCCAGGCCTGGACGATCCCAGATGAGAATCATTCTCATTTCGGCGCGGGGGCGCCAGTGCGAAAGCGAAGTGCAATTGCGATGGTGTCGCTCGCGCCATTGTACCAAACCGAGCGGGGTTTGTCAAGTCTTTTTTCTACATTCGGTAAAATT
>Ga0206682_10001277_pt1 | contig 25061 bp, 21 predicted proteins | sample M240m12015metaG_FD_155444 | JGI IMG/M metagenome (GOLD analysis project Ga0206682, IMG submission 155444) | Ammonia-oxidizing marine archaeal communities from Monterey Bay, California, United States - M2 40m 12015 | ecosystem: Environmental > Aquatic > Marine > Intertidal zone | place: USA...
CCTCCAATCTAAAATTACTCCACTTACCGGTCTATCATATACATAGCCATCAAAGTCTGTATAATTTTCAAATATTATAAGATCCGTACTTGATACGAATTCATTAAACTGGAACGGTTTATCAGGAACTAAGTCGCCATCAGAATCTACTGGTGCAACTTTTACTTTTCTATTATCTGTATATCCATCTGAGTATTTAAATACGTCTGAAATTTCATAAACAATATCAGTATCTAATCTGTCTTTGGCTGATTTGTATTCTACTAAAATTTTATCCCTACTTATAGCACCTGTTGTATCTGATGCAAACAAGTGGAAATTATCATCTAACTCATCATATGTTAAGGTACCTGTTCCTGCTGTAGCATTTGCATTTGATAGGAACATTCTTCCTACTTCACTTGTGTTGCCAGTAGTTCCGTCTATACCGTATGTGTATATTGAACTGTTACCATGATAAATTTCTGTTAGGCCAGTATTATGATTGTACTGTTTATATGTAATATCACCATTGTCATCTAAAATATTGTAGCCAAAAGTTGTATTATCAAAAGTAAAATTTAAATTATTTGGTAATTTAGAAATACGGCCATCGTTATTAGACAATGTTACATTATTAGTTGATATGTTACCATCATCAAAATATGGATTTAAAGATACATTCGCCGCATTTACAAATCTATTTAAAGCATATATATTTGCTGGAGTATGATTATCAGTTACTGCATCGTTTCTCAATAATCCAAATGTACTTTGCCATGTTACATTAACATCAAACCATTTTATGTCTCGTGTTCTTAATGCAATATTTGTTCTTAAACCATTAGGGTCGTAGTATGCTGAATTATCTAAACTTTGCCAGGCTTCTGCAACACCATCATCATTTGAATCTGACCATACAAATGTTTCTGTTACACCAGGTTTGTAATTTAATGTATTAAACGTAATTGTATCACTAACTGCTTGAGTTGTACCATCTGTAACTTTTACAGATTTAACATTATAAAATTTTAAGTCGTTAGCACTTTGTACAACATAAGATAAACCTCGTATACTAACATTGTATTTGTAACTAGTAGTATCTACAGGTGTGTATTCAAATAGCATGATCCAACTATTATCTTTTCCTGATAATGTGGTATCTTTTGCATTCTCTATACCTAAATTTCCTGTTTTAAGTAGGTTTGCATTTGATATTACATAATAAGATTGATCAGTTAAATCAAAACCTATACCAAATGTACTTTTATTTTTTAAAGCATCTTCTATAAGTGTTTGTTCTGAATTAGTAAATGTTTTTCTTAAACTTGCAATAACTTCGTCTGCTCTCCAATTAGAATTTACATTATCACTTAGTGTCCAAGGACCTATGCTTGTACTTAATCCACTGGATAAAGCACCATTATTCTGTACACCTGTAACTCTAACCCATTTATAATTTGCAATGTTTGTTGTATCTACAAATTTTATAAATGTATTTTCTTGGAAAACTTTAGTAGACTCTGTATTGTTTACCATTACTACAGTATCAGCACTACTAAATGTTTCTGTCATATAACCGGTTGTGCTATCTGTTGCTACAGGAAGAGGATTCCATCTTATATTAAGAGTATCAGTCTGGAACTTGGTTGGAATAAAGTTACTCCATTTTTCTCTTAATGTGTCATATATTACATTGTTTAATTTTTGTTCTTTTAAGAAATTTACAATAGTATTATCTACAACTTCAGCAGGTGTATTATTATCACTGACTATAATTTCTTTTGCTATAGGGTCATCGTCTTTATAAAGAAATCCATCTTCAGTATATGTTTCAACACTTTGGAAAGTTCCTGTTGGATCATTAATATCTATATATCTGCTGTGACCTGCATGTGTTCTATTTGTTGCTTTAAGTTTTAATATATTTGATGTCTGACTTAAAGGAAATATATTATAATCTTGTGCTGACACCATTCTATTCTGTGTATAGAATGTTTGAGGTGCTCTATTTTTTATATTTTGTAGACTCTCTGCAGGCAAACTATTGCTAACAGTATTTTCTAAACCAAATGTAAATGTTAATGTAAATGATTCGCCGTCTGCATTTACATAAGGTACATTAACTGATGTGTTTCTAGTATCATCAGGATGTATAGTAAATCTTTCTCCATCACTAACTCTATGCCATACTCTAAATATACCAGAAGGAACATTACCAAAATTACCGTCTGGGAATTTAATTCTTATTCCGTCATTATTAAGATTTTCTATAGAATACAAATTTCTTGTATTAAGTGCCTTACTATTATAATTTAAAGTTTGTCCTACTGTATTTGGGATTTTAGTCCACTGATTTTGTACAATACCTTGCGTGTTTACTTCTTGTATATAAACATCTGTTTCGTTAATATTATTTTTTATAATATCTTGTAATCTATTTTGTAACGGAGTCTCGTAATTAAAATCTTCAAATGCTAATTGCCCTTGTTTAAATAACAAAAAGAACCCTGTACTATTACTTGATAATCCTAATCCATCATTTCTATAAAAGAACCCTAAATTGTTTGTTGGGTCAGGTTGCTTTTCATAAAAATATTCTCCATCAAAGAAATCAGCATTAACGATTTCAAAACTTCTTGCAACACCATTTACATTAAGATTAAAACTGTGTGCAATTGGAGATGTAATAGGGGTACTTATTGTATACTGATCAGTATTAATACCGCCTACTTTACCTGATTTTACAGGTGATGAGAATCTATTTGTTGTTCCCATTGCGGCGTTTAATACTGTAATGAACTGCTCGTAACTGTCTGGATTATTTGCATCGTCCCAGAATATATTTTGATTTGATATATCATTTCCTTGACTGTCTTGTAAAGGCTCGTTTGTCTTTACAGCAGTAACTTTCATTAATCCACTTGCAGGAATATTTCTCTTAGGATTGTATCCTAACATTCTTGCTAATTTAAATACTGAGTCTCGTCTTTCTGCTGTTTCTAAAAAGTTTTCCCTGGTATTAACATCCATTCTGAATGCTAAACTTGTACTTAAAAATGCCAATAATTCTATAATTGCTATGAACTCTGAACTTTCTATATAGTCATTAAAGTTTTCAGGAAAATTTGTTCTTACATATTCAACTAAACTAGTACGCATTGTGTCGAAGTCATATGCTTGGAAGTTTACTTCGCTGAAAGCCTTATATGCAACTTTCCAGTCCTCTGCCGCAAATAAATTATTCTGTCTATCAACTAATGCCATTATTCTGCCTCTGCATTTCTTTTATTAAATTCTAAATATAAAGTATCTGCTTGATCTAAATTGTAATATTTTAACACTACTTCAGCTCTTATAGTTTGATCATTTATATATAAAATTGTATTTTCTAAAGTTACTCTAGGATCTAACTCAACAATACGTTCTATATCTTCTCTTATCTCTTCTTGTAAAGCCGGCGAGTCTTGTTCCATTAACATATCCCAAATAATACAACCAAAATTAGGTCGCATAATTCGTTCTCCCTTTTTAGTATAGAAATGATTTAACAAATCTCGTTTGATAAGATCAGTGTCCGTAAGGGTAAAGGGTGCCCTTTTTTTATCTATTGTACTGAATCCTTTAAACAATGTCGCCATGTAAGTATTTATCAAAATATTTAAATATAGTTTTAATTATTGCTTGACATCTTTAATATAGGTGTTATAATAATGATATGAAAAATGTGATCTATTTACATGGTGCGAATGCAGACCCTGATAACTTTAATTATTATACATTAAAGATGCCAGAACATCCATTCTTTGCACCTGCATACGACATGGAGCAAGATCCTTACGATTTAGTTGAGCATGTAAGAATGCAAAAAGAAAGAGAATGGGGTAAGCAAAAGGTAGTAATAGTTGGACATAGTTTTGGCGGATTACTAGCAAGTTGGTATGCAAGTGTGTATCCTAGAAAAGTAGATCACCTTATTACAATAGCAACTCCTTGGGAAGGTACTCCAGTAGCAAGAATATTATCTATGATTTTTAGAAATAGAAAAGTATTTGAAAATACTAAACCAGGTGCAGATGTTTTAAGACTTTTACAAGAAAAGTCTTTTACAGGAAAACACACTAATATAGTATGTACAGGAGGTTCTAATCCATTAGCAGGGTTAGGTGGACATGCAAACGATGGAATGATATCGGTTGCTAGTCAATCTACCACACCGCCTAAATTCAAAAACACTGAAAATGTTTACATAGAAGCAGGCCACAGCGGAGTTTTGTTAAATAATGATGTAACAGATATGTTACAACAAATTATCTTTGAGGAATAATATGTCAGATATAAACACACTAAACGATACCTTAGAAGAGGAATTACGAGTTATGCTCGTTGATAAAAATAATGAGAATCATGGTTTGAGAGCTCATATAAAATTATTAGAAAAAGCAGTTGCAGATGAACAAGAACAAAAATATAGATTGTTAGTCGAAAATGCTGATCTTAAAAAGGCTTTAAGACAGACTGCTTAAAAGAAAATTCCTAATTTATTATATGCTCTTCTTTTTGCAAGTTTGAGTACCGCTCTTAATTCTTCAAAACTAAGATTTCTTTGTGCTGGGTATAACGTTTCCTCAACATCATCTAATTCTACTTGCCAATTGAGATGTCCTGGTGTAGAAAATAATTCTGCTTCGTATCTTCTTCTAGCAATATAGTCCTGTCTAACTTTAGGCCTAGTATGTTTTTTACCCATTCTTCCTACCCTATAGTTCTGCATAAGTTTTGGTACTGCTTCATATTTTTTTTCGTTTAATGCTTTTAAAACTTTACTTTTTGCAAAATTATCTATACCTATGTGTTGTATGAAACTTGCCATTGCGCCTAATTGATTATCGTTTAAAGGTACTTGTATAAATCTTTGTGCATCTTTAAGTGCCTTTTTAAGATCGGCTTCTAAGGCAAGTCTTTCTGAAGCAGGCCCTAGTCCGTCTATAAATTCTACTAATTTATATCCTGTCTTTTTATGTAAATAAATTATACTAGGTCCGTCTATATAGACATCTATCCCTTTTTTTGCTAATCTTTCTACAACATCATCAAATACATTATCCGCCACTGCCACTACCTCCTGTTGCTCCATTTACTTTGTCTTTAGCCGCATTTTTAAAGTCTTCTACTTTTCCGCCTGTTGCATCGTTAATGGCACCACTTATATCACCTTTCATACCTTTAACAACTGCATCTTGTAAATCAACTGGCAGTCCCAATCCGTCTAAAGAAAACTGATTAAGTCTTGCTTCTAGGTCAGTTAGTATTTTAGACTGTCCTATAATTTTCTGTTGTATAGTTGTTACCGTTGGAATTCTAAACGGCGGGATAGCAATTCCTAATTTATCTGCAATTCCCATTAGACCCTGTATACTAGCAAAGTTTAAATCTTGAAGGGCATAAAAATCACTTAGTACTGCGTTATAATCTTCATAGATTGATTTGACACCAGATGTAGCCTCATCAAAATCGTCTTTTAAATCACCAAATTTATCTTTTGCATCTGAAAATCCTTTACCTATCTTTGTACCTTCAGGCGTATCAGCATCTGCTGGTGTTTCATCTGTAGGATCTATTTGATTTTCCAACGTTTCTGATTCTGCAGAAATATCTTCTTCCATGCTTTCTTTATCATCTGAACTAGGATCGTATTGCCCGTGTCCTATGTAAGGTTCTGCTGTAACTAGTTTACCTACAATAGTATTAATACTAGGGCCTTTTTCAGGTCTTTGTCCACCGTTTTGTATAGGATTACCTTCCGACTCTCTATCGTATTCAGGTTGAGATGAGGATTGATCTGGTTTTTCTGCACCGCCTAATTGTGGCGCCGGAATAGCAGGAATAAGATCTGGTGTTGGTGGTACTCCAGGATTGTTTAATCCTATTGTAGCACCAAATAAATTTAAAACACCACCTGCAGAAACTGTTGCAACTCCTCCTGATAATACATCTAATTTACCTGTTGCTTGAACAGTTGTATAACCCTGTGACTGTACTGCTACACCCAATGTACTTGTTGCTGTTAATCTTCCTGCAGAACTTAATTGTAGTTCACCTGCGTTTGCTGTAATCTGAGAGTTCAAGTTTGCATGTATAGAAACATCTTCCGTTCCATGTATTCTTACAGAACCGCCTACACCCAATGGTGGTATTCCTAATGCACCTAATTTACTTGCAATGCCTTTATATCCGCCGGCATCATTATCACCTGCGGCTTTTATATTTACATCATTACCTGCTTCAATATTAACATTTTTATCTGCTCTTAAGTTAAAGTCTCCTTTACTTCTCAAACTCATTGAGCCTTCGCCAAAAACATTTATGTTACCATTTTTATCTAATTCAAACCATGCTGTACCGTTTTTATTAATAACATAAATCGAACCTGTTGAGTCGTCTAGTAAAATTTGATTTCCGCCACCTGTTCTTAATCTTATATTAGAATTACTTTCACTGTCATCCATAATAAATTGATGACCGGGTCCTAAAGGTTTACCGTCAGGGTCTCTAGGTCCTTTTGTTAAAATACCTAAAACTTGACTTGGGGATTCTCTTCTAGCACTACTAGATGTCGCACCTCTTATTGGGTCGTTAATAAGACCTTGCTTTGTTATTGTTTCTGCAAAGTCATGAAATATAGGTCTTAGTTTACCATTATGTTTATCGTCTGGATCGAAATTATTTTTTTCTACTGTAGGTGTATTAAATGGTCCACCTTGAAAACTTGGGCCACCAGGGATACCCGGTATCATCTGGTTATATGGCGTAGGCATTGTGTGGCCTATTATAAAAGGATTTGATAAAAGGCCGTCACCAAATGCAACTAAAACAACATTGCCTACATCAGGGGGTGGTGTCCAAAAACCATATGAACGCCTAGATTTTTCTTCCTGTGTTACATCATCTGATTTTACAAAAGATGTGCTAGAACCTCCATAAAAGGGAGACGTATACATACACTCAAATAAAGTTCTTTCACTAGGGTCTCTATTTAATTCTGCAATGTAAACCGATACTTTACCTGTTCTTGTAGCATCTGTATTAAAGTCTACTATACCTATATAGATACCAAAGTATTTTTTACTAGTATTCTTTTTATCAATTGGATTACCATGAGTTACTGCGGAATCACTGCTTACATAAAAATTCTTAGGCATTATCCTCCTCCGTATTTGTCTTTCCAAGCATCATATTGTTCACTGCTAATAAGTCCATTATCTCTTAACGACTCTGCCGTTGAGCCTAAGCCTAAATTATTTGATGTATCTAATGCACCTTGTATAAAGTCAGGTGTGTAAGATGATCTATCTCCAGATTCTGTTAGATCTATTGATTTTGCATCTCTAAGTCTCTGAGCCTCAACTGCTGTATCCTGTAAATCACTAACTCTTAAACTATCTATATCTAATTTAGACAAGTCTAAAGTAAATTCTTTAGCACATCGAGCATTTACCGTAAACCTACCGTTATCAAAACTATTTTCGACTTCTAATATCCTATATACACCCGTAACCATATAACTTTGCTTACCAGGAGGATACATACCTGTATTTAAATCTTCATCATTAATAAATGGGTCAAAGTGTTGCGGTTGCCTCAATTCAAATAAAATAAAATTATCTGATCCGAAATCATCTAATCCTTCCTCTGTAGATTTAGATGTTTTGGCATCTGGTATATTATCAAAACTCACATAACCTTTCCTGTCCGCTTCTCCTAAATACCAAGGATCTCCTCTTAATGTCATGTCTAAATTAAACATAATATCTGCGGTGTCTTTCTGCCCATACATATACCCAAATAAAGTATTACTATATGATGGAGGACCACTTGAGGACGTTTCGCTTTCTACCATAGTTTCAACAACATTAGGTTTTAAACTATTTAAATCTATACCGGCGTCTTCAGCCGTTTTGACATCTGCATCAGATAAAAATGGTTCTATATCTATATCTAATCCTATGCCACTTAAAAGATCGTTTCCGTAAATATACCCACTTGGCTCCGGATCGTAAGTTTCGCCTATACTATTATCTATTTGTATTTGCCTGTCGCTTTCTGTAAAACTACCTGCAGAATTAGAAGAACCTTTAGGTAAAATTGCATTTGCTACGGCCTGTCCAATTTGTTTATTAGACAATGCATCTACTAATGCTGTTGCGGCCTTACCTGTACGTTCTGATATGACCTCTTTGATCTTTGCGTCATCTAATCCGGCCGCTTTGGCAAGATCTCGTATACTTCCTTCTTTTGCGGCTTTAAATAAATTTAGTAACTTTTTAGCATCTTGTAAAATAGAACCTAACGAAGCAAGGTCTTTACCGGATAGGGAACCGTCATCACTACGTTGTGGTTCAGTGGAAAAATTTGCAATTTCATTTAAAACAGCATTACCAAATCTTCCTCCGTGTGGAGGTATTAGCAGATTAAACCCAAAATTATATTTCCAATCTACACTTAATATTTGATCGTTACGCCCAGTAAAAATATATTCATAGGCCCTCTTTATATCCATAGCCTGTATTCTGGCTTTTATTTCATCTTCTTCAATATTTAATTCTTTGGGGTCTGCTATCTGAGCTTCTGTAGGAGTTTTGTATACTGTTGGGATATAGATAATTTCTTTTGCATACCCTCCTCTAGTTTCATCAAATTTTGTTTGCTTAACAAGGCCATTTATTTTATACCAATTTACATTAGTAGTTTTAGTCTTTTCTCTTTCTGTTGTATTAGTACCTTGAGCGTTCTTTTCTTTGCTCCTTACAATGCCGTTCATAAAATCTCTATTTCGATTTAATACCATACCGATAAATTTATCTATACTGGTACCTGCCGGTACTTCTATTTTAATTTTTTCTGTTTTAATATTTGTACCGCCTTCTACAACTTTAGCCTTTTCAACTATGTCTGATCTTGTTTCACCTGAATCGTCTAACAATGTATTTACATGAGCATCTATCTGTTGTTCATTTACTAAAGTCTCATCCTTAATGATATCCTGTCCTTCTTTTACTAAATTATGTAAATTAAATTCTATAAGATCAGGTAAATCTGTAGTTTTACCGGAATTAAGTTTTTTCAAAGCATTATAACTATCCTTAAAAGAGGTTATCATTTCTGTTATAGTGCTTCCTGTAGCAGTAATTGTTGATTCTGTTTTAAAATTTCTATCTGAGAAAGCAACATCATTTGTAACAGCAAAACTTAAATCGTAAGTTGTACCTGTACTATCTAATGAAAAATTTGCATCTTTTAATAGGCACCTATATCTGTAAGGACCTGCAATATGCCTAACTTGTCCACCGTCATCAGATTCAAATCCATCACCTGATTCTCTATATCCTTGAAAATTTATTTCAAAGAAGAAAGGAGAAGAAGCCTCTCCTGAAGGAAGGCGATCTTTTATTCCTAAACGTCTTCTTGCTAGGACAATCATATCGAAAAAATTAGCGGCACCCGGTTGTTTAATTGTGCAGGAAAGTTCTTTTGCTAAAGAAAATCCTTTTCCTGATGGTACCTGTGTAATTACTAAATTATCTATTAGTGTCCCTGTGACACCGGTTTGTGCTAATACCACTGTGTTTTCTGGCTTTGCAACAAAGGCGCCATTAAGAAATCCTCCTCTAGGAGCAGTTTGTCCTCCTTGATCTGATTTTGGATTTATATCTTCTAAAGGTGCGGAGCCTATATCTTCGTCAGGTGGTATTAAATATAATTTAATATTATATGTAACATTATCAAATTGATCTAAAGGATTAGTTGGTATTTCACCTAAAAAGTTATTATTTGTTGTTACACCGTCCATTGTATTATCCCTGTAACTTTTTGACTGTTTCCGGTGACGGTATCTTTATCATAACTCCTGCTTTAAAATCATTTAAGGGATCTTTAATGACATCAGGATTTTTTAAAGCAAATACCCACCAAAGTCTAGGTGTACCGTATAAATTTGTTGCTAGTATATCTGGCCTTCCTGCTTCTGCATCTTTTATTTTATAATCAAGTTCAAAAGGATCTTCAGGAATTTTAGGTAAAGAGTTTACATCCAAAAAGCCATCAAAGGATTGTGCTCCTCTTAAAAAACTATCTTGTCTATGAAAATCTGCCATTAAATGTATCCGTCTTTATATGCTTGTCCACTTCTCAATGTATTAAGATTAAAATTCTTACGCAATTTATGTGGTGTGTATGTAGGTAATAAATCAAAAGTAACAGTAGATTCTGTTGGAACATAGGTTGTTGTTGGCTTTTCTCCCACTTTAATTTCTACTGGTACATAATCAACTTCGGGCGGTAATTCTATAGAGTAAGATAATACAACAACAGGAACTTTATTAAAACCATGATCACCTAAATATTCAAATAACATTACAGGCGGTGGTGTTCCAAATGTGCCTTCTGCTACTGAACTATCACCGTAAAAAGATTTTGTAACTATTCTGGCAAACTGCATCATTGCTACAAAATATCTACCTTCATCTATATTGTTTACTGTGAATGTAGATGTTAATGTAAGTCTAGGAGGTGTTGACATTTGATATGTATTAATAGGGTAATTCATTCCTTGCATTTGTGCCTGATCGTATTCAGCAGATGCTGATACATAAATTTGCGGCGTATATTGCCATACTAAACCACCTGAAGATTTGATAGGCTCTAAAATACTATTATCTTCGCTACCGTAAAAACGTTTGGCGCCGCCACCCTTTGGTCTTAATCTTGCTCTCCAGTCATAATGATCTACAAATCCTTTACCTTCACTAGGATTAATTGCAGTAGAACTTGCGGCCTGATTACTTTGCTGACCTAATTGTTGTTTTAATTGCTGTTCACTGAGCTGTCTAGCACCAAATAATAAATTACTTCCTGGGTTTCTACTAGGGCCTGCATTGCCATCATAAAAGAAAGAATAGAAATCTGCATCAGATAAACCGCCTAATAATGCTCCAGTAACAGTTGTTCCACCGCCTATTTTGCCTATTAGGTTGTTTCCGACTCCGCCTATTAATCCTTTTAAATAATCACTACCGCTTGGCATTTAATCTCCTTGTATGTAACTATTTATCGTATTCATTAAAACTAGTTTTAAATTGCCAGTTCTTATAAATACTTATTGACAATGCACAAGAACTGTGTATAATAACACAATATAAATGAACGATAATTTTGAGGAGAGTTATGTATGGCACAGCCAAAGAAGGTTAATTACCTTAACAACAAAGACATTCTAAAAGAAATACACAAAAGTAAGATGACTTACTGCTATGTAGCAGACGACAAATATGCAAATTTTGATGTAATTTTAGAAGACGTTAAAAAAATCAACAGAAACAGTATAAAGGTTGCTAGAGAAAACAGAGCATCACAAATACAATCAGCAGGATATCAAGCCGCAATGGCATTACATGATCCTAAAGATTATAAAAATAAACCCAAGCAAAAAGAATTTGCAATAGATCCTAAAAGCATAGACCAAGAAGATTTAGTTTTTAGAGTTATGGATATGGAACATATTCCATTAGAGCCAGGTAGAAAAAAGAATCCTAGGAACGAAGCAGAAACAAGAGCAAAAGTAAACTTTCCTCCCTTCAAACATTATGCTTACATAGGCGGTGAAATAAAAGAAGTTGCAAGAAGCCATTGGCAGGGCAGTTTAAGTAACGGTGAGTTTTGTGTAGATCATGGAAGAATTACAAACAAGTTAGGAACTATGTTCTTAAAACTAGTTGAAAGATATTCACACAGATCAAACTGGAGAGGTTACACTTACGTAGATGAAATGCGTGGTCAAGCATTAGTGCAATTATCTCAAATAGGATTACAATTTAATGAAGCAAAATCAGATAATCCATTTGCATATTATACTGCCGCAGTTAATAATAGTTTTACAAGAATTTTAAATTTAGAGAAAAGAAATCAGATGATTAGAGATGATATCTTAATCGACAGTGGACATTTACCAAGTTATGGTAGACAAATCCAACATGAAGAAGAAATGCGTGTACTTAGAGAGGCCGCACAATCTGAAAATTCACAAGACTAATTTATGGCACAACTGTTTAAGACAGCGGCCTGCTTTACGGACATACATTACGGACTAAAGCAAAATAGCCGTTTACATATAGAAGACTGTCACAGGTACGTGGACTGGTTTATTGCAGAAGCAAAAGCCAGAAATGCAGAAACCTGTATTTTCCTCGGTGACTGGAATCACCATAGAGCAAGTATTAGTGTTGCAACTATGAATGCATCTATTAAAGATTTTAAAAAATTAAATGATGCCTTTGAAACTGTTTATTTTATAACAGGTAATCACGATTTATATTATAAAGATAAAAGAGAATTAAACAGTATTGAATATGCTAGGGACTTGTCTAACTTTGTAATGGTAGATGAACATTTTTTACAGGACGATGTTGCAATCATACCTTGGTTAGTAGGCGACGAATTCAAACAAGTGCAAAAAATGAAATGCAAATATATGTTTGGTCATTTTGAATTACCTTATTTTAAAATGAATGCAATGGTAGAGATGCCAGATCACGGAGGCATTAATGATAAAATGCTGAGTGGTCCTGAGTATGTGTTCAGTGGTCATTTTCATAAAAGACAGTTTAAAAATAATATACATTATATAGGCAATGCTTTCCCACATAATTACGCAGATGTAGATGATAATGAAAGAGGTGCCATGTTCCTAACATGGGGAGAAGAACCTCTATATGTTAATTGGGCAGAATGTCCTAAGTATAAAGTGTTTACATTAAAACAATTACTAGATGACCATGCTACTCTGCTAGATGCATACACTTATGCAAGAGTAAAACTTGACATCAGCATATCATATGAAGAAGCAAACTTTATAAGAGAAAAAATGGCTGAGCAATATAAAGTAAGAGAATTGCAACTTATTCCTATTAAAGAAGAAGAGGAGTATGAAGGTGGCGAAATTAGTTTTGAAAGTGTTGACCAAATAGTTATACAGCAATTAGAAACTATAGAAAGTAATACAGTACAAAAAGATGTTTTAATAGATATCTATAACAGCATAGAAACCCAATAATGTTAAAAATTAAAAACGTATCAGCAAAGAACTTTATGAGTGTTGGCAACAACACACAGGCAGTTAATTTTGATAACTGTCAACTTACACTTGTACTAGGCCACAACTTAGACATGGGCGGAGATGGTAGTAGAAACGGTACAGGTAAAACTACTATAATTAATGCATTAAGTTATGCATTGTATGGAGATGCCTTAACTAATATCCGTAAAGACAATCTCATAAACAAAACAAACGGTAAAGGTATGATTGTTACTGTGGAGTTTGAAATAGAAGGCAAATCTTATCGTATAGAAAGAGGCAGACGTCCTAATGTATTAAAATTTTACATAGATGGCGAAGATGCAATTAATGAAGAACAACAAGGCGATAGCAGGGAAACACAAAAAGAAATAGAAAAGATCATTGGCTTTCCTCATAATATGTTCAAGCATTTAATTGCCTTAAACACATATACAGAACCTTTCCTTGCTATGAAAAACAACGATCAACGAGATATGATTGAACAGTTGTTGGGTATAACAGAACTTTCTCAAAAAGCAGAAGTATTAAAAGAAAGACAAAAACATACTAGAGATAGCATTAAAGAAGAAGAAATTAGAATAAATGCTGTTGAAGAAAGTAATAAACGTATAGATAAAAATATAAAAGAAATAGAAAGTCGCAGTAGAGCATGGGAAAAGAATAAAGAAGATAAACTTATAGAGTTAGGCGAAAAAATAATTCGCATGGAAAGAATAGATATTGATACAGAATTGGCAAATCATAAATTGTTATCAACTATAAAAGATCAAGTTTCTCAAAAAACTACTTTAGAAGCAGATCAGAAAAGATTAACTAATAGTGCAGACCGTAGTAAAAATAAACTGGAAGAACTAAAAAGTAATTTATTAAGTGCCAAAGAAGGTGTATGTCCTGCATGTGGCCAAGATACAGCACACTTAGAAACACACGAAGAATACACTGAAGAATTACAGGAAAAAATTACAGCAGAAAAAGAATACTATGATGATCTAGAGTTGCAACTGTTAAAAACATGTGGGGCGATAGATGAATTAGGTGATATTCCTACAGTTCCAGAAGTATATTATACTACTTTAGAAGAAGCATTAGAACATAAACATAATGTAGAAACAATGCAAACAAATTTAGAAACAATGGCATTAGATGTAAATCCTTATATAGAACAAATAGAAGGATTAAAGTCTACAGGCATACAGGAAATTAGTTTTGAGTTAATGAATGAACTTACACATTTACAGGAACATCAGGATTTCTTATATAAATTGCTTACCAGTAAAGATAGTTTTATCCGTAAAAGAATTATAGATCAAAACATAGCATACTTAAATCACAGATTAGCACATTACTTAGACAAATTAGGACTACCACATGATGTTAAATTTGCAAGTGATCTAGGAGTAGAGATTACTGAGTATGGCAGAGACTTAGACTTTGATAATTTAAGTAGAGGAGAACGTAATAGGCTTATACTTGGACTAAGTTGGAGTTTCAGAGATATCTACGAGAGTCTTAACAGGCCTATGAACTTGATGTGTATAGATGAACTTATTGATAGTGGTATGGACAGCATGGGTGTAGAGAATGCTCTAGGTATCTTAAAGAAAATGCATAGAGAATCCAGCAAAAATATTATGTTAATATCACATAAGGAAGAACTTGTAGGTCGTGTAAATAATGTATTAACCGTTGTAAAAGAAGGCGGCTTTACAAGTTATAACACGGATACTGAGTATGTTAATTAATGTCAATCTCGGAAAAGATAATATAAATTATACACTCGTTTACGAGTTATTTGACCACAGAGTAGCCAAACGTATATGGCAAAGATTTCAAGAACAGGAATATAAACTATTAAGTCACGATAGATTCTATGGCTTTGGTGAAACCAAACAAGAAATAGAAATTAAACTACAAGAAGATATAGAAAATTTACAAAGACTTAAACCTGACTTGTACTTACCCGAAGATGATTTAAACTATCTACATGAGAATTTTGTAGAAGTACATCGTAGTTTATCTCCCGAAGAAGATGAAGCAAGATACTGGTTAAGTAAATTTAATTATGATATACACCATTTAGAAACATTTGATATAGGTCTGCCAACTCGATTTATTACAACCACCGAAGATGAGGGCGAACCACTAGAGATTAGTGATTACAATTTATTTGATAAAAATATATTGCAGAATCATTTATATATGAACTACCCACATGTAGGAAAAGAAATTATGGGCATTTATCAAAACAACGATGTTGATATACCCGCAGAACAGATAATGCCTACAAGTGTTCTTAAAAATGATTTATTCGGTTGGTTTAATCCTGACAGAATTTGGACTGATCGACTAGACATCATGCAGAAAAGATTCTTAGCAAAAATACATAATAAACTTCCTTATCCCTTGGAAGACAAAAGATTGGCAATAGGTAAATTACCATTAGGAAAATTAACACACGAGCCTAATAAAGAACTTATTAAACAAAATAGATATATTCATTCTATAACAGCAACACAGTAAATAGGTCCTACGGACCTTTTCAAACTACATTCAATCGTTTCGTTTCACTCAACTCTTTCATTTGTTTGAAAGTTTTTTAAAGTAGACCGTTATCATGTATGTTGGAGCCATAACTCACCTATACAAGGTGAGAAAGGTGTCATCATGTGATGCCATCGCCTTCTTAACTTCGGGTGCTATTAGGAACCGGTGAGCCTTCTGTCCCCATACACTACCGTCACGAATCTCACGGAAGCCATATAACCTTTGTAAGTTCAGTCATATGACTTGTAGGTTGCTTTTTCTCATTGCCTACATCTTTTTAATACTGTTTAACGTGTGTTTGTATCTTTGCCGTCATACATCTCCAGAATCCCGCACCAGGTTTACTGGATTGTCAAGGAGCCCGATTTAATATGCCTCGGTTGGGGCCGGTGTATGATCCTATGTGTGCCTTGTTTGACTTAACGTCTTTGATGTGCCATGATGTGAGTTGTTATCAGCAAATAGTTATCAGTCTGATAATGCTTCTTTCAGGATTTTTGAACCACCTACTCTAACGTTAATAATTCCGTTATAATAGTCGTCCGTAAGTAGTACCTCTCGATCGAATTGTTCCTTGGCTTCTAAGTAACTTGCTATGCCTCTACTTGTACAAAAGTATAAAATCTCTCTTGTGAATTTATCTTCCCCAAGATCTACTACGTCTGCTTTTAAATGATCGTTGCTACCCCAATAAGTACGCCAGTCACTTTCTTTAGTACCACGTCTTTTATTCTTTTTGCCTTTTAAGGGAGGTTTGGTTGTTTTAAATTTAGCAAGTTTCTTACCCACATACTTCATACCATTTTCATTATTGGTAATCAGATATACAAATGCTTCGCAGTCTTCTGGTAATTCAGTAACTTCTTTATTTTTATATTGCCACATTATAAGTATTCGTTATCTTCGGCATCGCTACCATTTTTTGCTTTATTAAATTGCGTTAAAACATCTATAAAAAGTTTTCTTTCTTCGTAAGATAGATTCCATGCTTCTGAATAAGATAAGGTACCCTCACCATAAACAACCATTTCCATAATGTTTTTATAAAGTGCCGATCTGTCTGTTTTTAACTTCTCTAGATACTGAATGATTTCTTCAGATTCGGCGTTTGCTAGGAAGCCGTGAAAAAATTTACAGGGTCTAACGTAACTCTTTGTTCAGTGACATTATCACATTCTTCGCAATGAAATTTTACATCTCTATTAATGCCTCTAGAAGAAATCTTAGAACTTTGCTCTTCAATCTGTGTGCCTATAGATGCTTCACAATTATTTAAAAATTCTAAAATCTGATCTCTGTCACTTACTTCTAAAACTTCATCTTCATCTACTGCAATAATTTTTTCAATACTGTCTGCTATTAAATTAAAATTTAGCAATGCAATTTTATTAAAGTTATCATTAAAAATTTTAAGTTTATCTAAATCGTCTGGTAAGTCTGCTATACCTTGTAAACTTCTAGTAGTTTGAAAATTAATTAATCCTGCCTCTATAGTTGCTTTATAAGGTACGGGCCTTAGAACAACTTTTAGACCTTCCCATTCTAAAGTACTAGATTCCTTTAAAGGTTCTATTTGATCTAATGCATCTTGTATGCTAGTAGTTCCTGTTAGCTCTTGATCTTCGCAAGTAGTACATTTAGTACTTACTTCCATTTCATCACCGTAGGTAGCAGATTGTATACCCATTAATATAGCATCTACATCTATATTCATTAATTCACCTGGTTCTAATACACTAGGTACGCAACTTTTAATAACCTGTAATACTGCTTCTCCGTTTAATAAAGCATCTGGATTCTTCATTAATATCTCATCCTTTGCAGTCATAGGAAAAATAGCGATTTCGTTGGAATCTGGCATGTCCAAATTCTCCTTGGTATTGAACAAACCTCCACTAGGTAATTTCATATACAACTTTGGTTGCCTGAAATGTGCGGCTAATGGATTTGTTTTATTCGTCATAATTAAAACTCCTGTTAATTCTTTTGATAAATACTACTATGAGTTTATCTTATGATATATTTATCATAGTTAAAACAGCATATAATGGAATTTTAGTAGATGGATGTAATTAATTTAGACAACGGACAAACGGTATTACCAGATTGGGCTAAGGAAACTACCATGAAAAAAATGGCTAGTGATATGTCTAAGTTGTCAGGTACTATAAAATCAGAAAACGAAAAATTAATTAAAGCCATCACAGGTGGTAAAGGTTCTAACTCTCAGGCCAATCAGGCATCTAGTAATACAAAAGATGCCGAAGATTCACAAAAGAAGCAAACTCAAGAAATTAAAAAGACAACTAAAGAGTATTCTAAAATTAGAGGTGTTAGTGTTGGAATGGGTGCGGCTATAGGCGGTGCTGTTGGGGGTCTAGTAAAAGGTGCAGGTGCATTAACAGGTGCTTTGGTGGCCTTATCTGCAGGTACTATGTTTAATTTTGTAAGTTCTTTGAATAGGCTAACAGACGTAGGATTAAATCAAGCAGACGAATTTTTGAAAACAAATTATCAATTAAGAGCATTAGGCATGAGTCTAGATGAGGCTACTAGTTTTGCCCTTACTTCTGCAGGTGCTATGCAAAATTTAGGCGGAGAGGCAGTAAATGATTTACTATTGCAATTCGATAAATTATCAGCATCAGGTTCAAAATTAGGTTTAACCTTAGAGGATAATATAGGTATATTTCAAGAACAATTAAACCTCAGAACTAGATTAGGTAATTTAGGACGGTTAGAAGAATCACAAAGAGAAAAACTAGTAAAACAAACACAAAGTCTAGTGGAAACACAAATAAAATATACTGGTGCTCTAGGTGAAAGTTTTGAAGTTATAAGAACATTTGCTATTAGTTTAATACAACAGTCAGGTGACTTCCAGTCCAGATTGCTATTAACAAGCGAATCAACCAGGCAGGAGATGATTAACGGTGCTCAGGAATTTGTTAGTATATTGAGAGCAACAGGAGGCTCATTAGGTGGTGAACTTGCAGGTGCGGCCTTAGAAGCGGCATCGTTTGGGGCAATAGGGTTCAGTGAATCTGCAAAAAGATTTATCACAGTACTTCCTAGTTTGTCAGGAAGTTTTAATAGTTTGATCTCAGACTTTAATAATGGTTTAATTGATGGTGAAGATGTTGCAAATCAGTTTACAACTACTATGGCTAACCTCACAGACATGGAAAAACGAAGAGTATTTGCTATTGCTAGAACAGGTGATCAACAAGCAATGGTCATAGCAAAGGGTATAATGCAATTTGAAAAGGCGTTTGATAAAATAACACAAGCCGGATTTTCTGATTCAGAAGCCGCCGAAATGCAACAAACACTTAATATACTTCGTGCTTCAGGTAATCAACTAGTACAAACTGTTATAGCAGTTAAAGATAAATTTGTAATGGGATTTTTAAATAGTTTATCAAAAAATATGGATGCATTTAATGATTCTTTTGCTGATTTCAAAGGTGGTATAACAACCTTAGCAAATACATTATTTGGTATAGATAAAGATGGTGAAGACACAAACGAATTTTTAGCAAAGAAATTACCACAGGCACTTTTAATAGCAACAGACAGAATTTATGCCTTTAATGCTAGGGTGCAAAAATTTTTAGAAGACAATGAAGGGAGTTCATTTACTGAAGTATTCCAAAAAATGCTTATGCCAGGTCTTACTATGATGTTCCAGACAGTTACGGATCATTTTATTGTATTCTTTAATCAATTGATGCACCGAGTTAAAAATTCTGTTAATCCATTTGGATACTACGACGAGGACAAATTCGAAAAATTCTTAGAAGAAGAAAAACAAAAAGATCTAGAAAGGCTTCACAACAAACGAATTTCAAGGGATCAAACAAATGTTCTAGGTGCACAGAATCAAGAAGTACAAAAATACTTAAATGAGAAAGACACATATTTTGCACAGAATAGTCAAAATGCTATCCCGTCAGATATGACACCTAGCGATTTAGCCAACACAGCTCTTTATCAAAATATGCCTAAGACTCCAGACGGATTTTTTACTTTTGCTACTACAGGACAAACTTACAATTTAGGTTCCAAAGATATTTCTAAAGAAGAAGAAAACCTATTGAGAAGTTTAAAATTATCCGGAAATCCTTTAAGATCATTAAACAATAGTCTTGATCCTAGAATGCAAGATCCTAGGCTCCAAGCACATATACCACAGCGAAATAAAGATATTAGCGACATGTATAAACAGATGTTGGACTCAGGTGCTAATATGCAATTCGATGCCGATAAAAGTGGAACACTTGAAGGCGAAGAAGTAAATGAACTTTTAAAGACACTTATTTTCCTAACAAGAAAGCAAAGTAAACTAATAGAAAAATCCGCTGAATAATAATATTCCTACCAATAAGTCACAAATCTAGTTGACAACTTCAGATAAATAGTGTAATATAACTAAAAGGATTCTTATATGAGTTGGAAAAAGTATTTTACATCAGTCGACAACAGCGGTTTACCACTGAATGTGACAGGCAACCAGTCTGAAACAGGTCCTGGTGCGGCTTCCAGCAGATACGCAAGTTGGTTACCTGAAGTATACGCAGGTTCCCCTAACAGATTAATGAGATATATGCAGTATGACCAAATGGATAACGATTTGGAAATAAATGCCGCTTTAGATACAGTTGCAGAATTCGGAACACAAGAAGATGAATATTCTGGTTTACCTTTTGAAATACAATATCATACAGATCCTACAGATACAGAAAGTGCTATTATAGGTAAAACTATAAAGCAATGGAGTAAACTAAACGATCTACATAAAAGAGTATTTGGTATATTTAGAAGTACTATTAAATACGGTGACCAATTCTTTATCAGAGATCCAGAAACATTTAAACTATATTGGTGTGATCCAGCAAACATAGAAAAAGTAATTGTAAATGAAAGTGAAGGAAAGAAAATTGAAACTTACTTTATAAAAAATTTAGAACCCTTATTTGAAGAATTAACAGCAACAAGTGTAGCAGGATTACATGCAAGACCATACGGAAGTGGACAAGGTCTTACTGGTGTAATGGCAGGCGTAAACAGTACAGCAAATGCATATGGTACTGGTGCAATAGACGGTGCAGACCAAGGTACTCCTGTAGATTCCAAACACATTGTTCACGTAAGTTTAACACAAGGTATGGACCATGCATGGCCATTTGGTGTTAGTATTTTAGAACCCATATTTAAGGTTTTCAAGCAAAAGGAATTGCTTGAAGACTCTATTATTATATACAGGGTACACAGAGCACCTGAAAGACGTGTGTTTATGATTGATGTTGGTAATATGCCACCTCACAAAGCAAGACAGTATTTAGAACAAGTAAAATATGAAGTACAGCAAAAACGTGTACCTAATAAGAAAGCAGACGGCAGTGGTGTTGTAGATGCGGCTTATAACCCAATGAGTATGTTGGAAGATTATTTCTTTGCTCAAACGGCAGACGGTAGAGGTAGTAAAGTAGACACATTACCAGGCGGTGAGAATTTAGGGCAAATAGATGACTTAAGATATTTTAATAACAAACTATTACGTGGTTTAAGAATACCTAGTTCTTACTTACCTACAGGGCCTGATGATGGTTCAGCGGTATACAATGACGGTAAAGTAGGTGTTGCTTATATACAGGAATATAGGTTTGCAAAATATGTAGAAAGGCTTCAAAGACAGATACAAGAAGACTTAGATAAAGAATTTAAGATGTTTTTAAAGCATCGTGGCATTGATATAGATAGTGCATTATTCAATATAGAATTCAATAAACCACTTAATTTTAGTACTTATAAAGACTTACAATTAGATACAGAACGTGCCCAATTATATAATGCAGTAGCAGGAGTTCCACACTTATCCAACCAATTTAAACTTAAAAAATATTTAGGATTAACAGAACAGGAAATGAAAGAAAACGAAGAACTCTGGAGATCTGAAAATGCTTATGTCAAATACGATACACAGGATGGTAAGTCTGCAGAATTAAGGAACTTAGGAATAAGACCTAATGACCCAATGGCAGTTGATCCTAATTTTGAGATTCCACAAGGAGATATTCCATTGGAAGATCCAATGGCCGGTGAAGAAGGCATAAATACTGATACAGGAGAACCAACACCACCAATAACACCAGGCGGAGCAGGTAGTTTATAATGAGATTAATAGAATTTTACAATCCAGAACTTGACGAATTTGTTAAAAGAAGTAAAGAGGACACAAGAAAGTCTAAACTTACTTTAGAAGAATTAGGCAAATTAAGAAAAGTAAGAGATCTTAAAAATAAAGAAAAAGACGAGCATGACAAGTTTGTTAAGGTTATGTATGCGGCTCCTTCAGGTGATGCAGGCGGTGGGCTAGTTTAAACTAGTTTTTAAGTAAATCACTTAAAACATTAAATATAAAGACATAAACTAGCGAATAGACCATTTTCGCATCAAAAACATCATTTTCACACCGTTTTCATACAAATAAACATACATCTTATAAGTACTTAACAGGGTAGATTGACTTTTATGTCATATCTATCATAAAAAATTTAATCGGAGAGACCACAATGTCAGAATCAAGAACACAATTAGAGAACATTCTTGAACTATTATTAGCCGAAGAAAACGATAAAGCGGAAGAAATGCTTCATGAGTATGTTGTTGCTAAAGCAAGAGCAGAATATGAAAAAGTTCTAGACGAAGACGTTTCCGAGGAAGAAACAGTTGAAGAATCTGAAGAATCAGAAGAAGAAGCAGTAGAAGAATCAGAGGAATCTGAGGAAGAGGCTGTTGAAGAAGCAGAAGAGTCAGAAGAAGAAGCAGTCGAAGAAGAAATTGAAGTTGATGAAGTAATTGATCAATCAAATGACTTTGCAGATGATATTTCAGCAGACGAAACAGGTACATTTGAAGACGAAGCAGAAGACGAGTTAGAGTTAGACGCTGAAGAAGAAGGTGAAGAACAAGACCTAGAAGATAAAGTTGATAACATCGAAGACGAGCTAGAAGACCTCAAAGCAGAATTTGAAAAATTATTAGCAGACGACGAAGAAGGCGACATGGAAGATGGCGAAGAAGCAGAATTAGATGCTATGCCAGATGAAATGGACCTAGAATCAGTTGAATATGACTTAGACGAAGAAGTTGCAGAAGAAGACGAAGTTGTTGAAGAAGCAACTAAGTTATCTGACAACGTTGCAGAACCTAAAGGCGGAAATGCAGATAACGAACATGGTATGAAAATGCCTGCTCCATCTAAAATCGCAGACGGTAAAACTAAAGCAGTAGTCCTAAAAGACGGCGGCGAAGGCAACAAAGGTGAGTCAGCGAAAGATCACACACCTACAGACAACATTAAAGTTGAACCTAAAAAGGCATAAGTCTTTTTAATTAGTAGGAGTTAAACAATGGCCAATAAACTATATGAATATCTAAGCCCAGAAGCATCTAATGTCCAGATAATGGAATCAAAAGATGGTAAAGACTTATATATGCAAGGTTTATTCATACAAGGCGATGTAAAAAACCAAAACGGTAGAGTATATCCCAAAGATGAAATTAAAAAGGCTGTTGATAGTGTAAAGGAACGTCTTGGAAAAGGCGAGACTGTGATGGGTGAGTTAGATCATCCTGAAGAACTACAAATAAATTTAGACCGTGTGAGCCACATAATTCAAGATATGACTTATGATGATTCAAACGGTTTGGGCAAACTTAAAATTATAGAAACACCGATGGGTAATATTGCAAGAGCATTATTAAAAGCAGGTGCTAAACTTGGTGTAAGCAGTAGAGGTAGTGGAAATGTCGACGGAAGTGGACAAGTAAGCGACTTTGATATTGTAACAGTGGACATTGTGGCACAGCCAAGTGCTCCTGATGCCTATCCTAAATCTATATATGAGAGTTTATTTAATATGCGAGGCGGCGCTCAAATGTTTGAGACTGCTGATGCATTAACACACGATAAAAGTGCAGAAAAACACTTGATGAAAGCAATCACTGGTTTCATCAACGATTTAAAATTATAAGTAGGAGACTACTATGGCAGTGAATTTTACAGAACTACTTGAGAACGCGGAATTAACAGAAGATGTTAAGTCTGCTCTTCAAGAAGCATGGGAAGGTAAAATTTCTGAAGCAAGAGAAGAACTTACTGCGGAACTTAGAGAAGAGTTTGCACAGCGATACGAACATGACAAAGGTCAAATCGTAGAAGCAGTTGACAACTTTATCTCAGAAAAAGTAGAAGCAGAAATTTCTGAAATTGTTGCAGAAAAAACAGCCCTTGCAAATGATCGAGTGAAGTACACGAAAGCCATTAGTGAGCATGCCAAAGTACTTGACAAATTTGTAACTGAAATGGTTGCAAAAGAAGTTAAGGAACTTAGAGCTGATAGATCAAGAACAAGTGAGCATGTTGCAAAATTAGATAATTTTGTAGCAGAGCAACTTGCTAGTGAACTATCTGAGTTCCATGAAGACAAAAAAGGTCTAGTGGAGCAAAAAGTCAAAATGGTAAGAGAAGGCAAGAAGCAATTAGCAGAAGCCAAGAAAGATTTCATTAAGAAAGCGGCAGACAAAGTCGAAGGCGTTGTTAACGGCGTAATTACTAATGAAGTCCAATCTTTCCGTGAAGATATTACTAAGGCACGTGAAAACGATTTCGGTCGTAGGATTTTTGAAGCATTTGCAAATGAGTATGGCGTAAGTTATCTCAACGAAGCAAAGGAAATCAAGAAAATACAAAAACAGGTAGCTCAGTTGGAAAATCAACTTAACGAATCTAAGCAAGAAATTGTTCAGAAAGAAGAAGCAACTAAATTAGTTGAATCTAAGTTAAGAGTTTCAGAAGATCGTTTCGAAAGAAAGGAAAAACTAAACGAATTGATGGCCCCATTGGGTAAAGAAAAGAAAGAAATTATGTCAGATTTACTTGAAAGTGTTAAAACTGAAAAACTGGAAGAGTCCTTTAATAAGTACTTACCTTCAGTTATTGATGGAGAAACACCAAGAGCGAAGAAGACATTGTCAGAATCAGTTACTAGTGAACACACTGGTAATAAGGCAACTGTAATAACAGAAGCCGATGACAAAAGTGCGGATGATGTTGTAGAAATTGACATGATTCGTAAATTAGCCGGACTTTCAATAAATTAATAGGAGTTAGAAATGGCAGACTTATTTGAAAGCAACTGGTCAGCAACTAAAGACGCTTTACTAGAAGGTCTTTCTGGAAACAGAAAATCTTCTTTAGATGTTGTCCTCGAGAATACAAAGAGACATTTGTCAGAGGCCGCAACAGCAGGTGCCACAGGTGCAGGTTCAGTCGCAACTTTAAACAAAGTAATGTTACCGTTAATTAGAAGGGTTATGCCTTCTGTTATCGCTAACGAAC
>Ga0206682_10001280_pt1 | contig 25029 bp, 26 predicted proteins | sample M240m12015metaG_FD_155444 | JGI IMG/M metagenome (GOLD analysis project Ga0206682, IMG submission 155444) | Ammonia-oxidizing marine archaeal communities from Monterey Bay, California, United States - M2 40m 12015 | ecosystem: Environmental > Aquatic > Marine > Intertidal zone | place: USA...
CCAATCATGATAATCTGCAAGAGATAACGGTTTATGATCATCATATCCAGGCATCTGACCTACACTAGTTTTAATATTAATTATTTTCTTTTCATCTAGATCTACACTAGCATTTACAGTTTGATTGTTTTGTGATACTGACAAACCTTGATCTCTTTTTCCTGCAACAAAATCTGCTAATTTTTTACCACCGTATATTGCGGCCAGTACACCTGCCACTGGTATACCATATTTTGCTATAATAGGACCTGCTTGTTTAAGGGAGTCTGGTGTAAAAGCATTTCCAACTTTACTGCCTAACCATTTAATTGCACCGGCTGTTGTATCTAATTCGCCATCATCTAAGGCATCAACTGCTATAGTTGTAGTTATAGGCCTTTTTGCACCTTGTTGTAAAACTTTTCCTAGCAATCTTGCACCTACTAGATAAGGATTTTCTTTAAGTGCTTCTGTTTCTGTTACAATTTTGCCATCATCACAATTTTCACAACCTTTTGCATCACAGTCTGAGCAAAGTTCACATTTGCAATCTGACATATCTTTATCACATGCTGTGCAGTCGTCTTTAGTGTTTTCTTCTAAGCCTGATAGGCGTCTTAATAAATTTAGTTCTTCGTTCATATCAATCTCTTGTCTACGAGCAACGTCTATTTCTTCTCCTTTAGGTTTTAACTGCTTGTCAAATACTCTAAAGTCAAAAGATAATAAACTATCTTGTGCTAATTCTTTTAATAGGTTTCTTAAATTATGATCTGCAAAATCTTCACTTGTTTGCAATGATATCTCTTTTTCCATGTCATCTATTCTAACTAAAATGTTAGGTTCATCTGATACGAATCGTGTACCTTCTTGTGGGTCAATAACTATTTTACCGTCCTTATCAAAAGTTTTAAGGTCAAAACCATGTCCTTTTAATAAGTTAAATACTTTTTCAGAAATATCTTTAAAATTTGTTGCCATACAAGTATTTATCAGATTATGCCAATTGGCATCGGATCATCGTAGTCATCATCGTCGCCACCAGTTGAATAAAGAGAGTCTACACCTAAACTATTATTAACTGCGTCATATACTTCATCTTCAAATGTACTTACATAGTCTATTACTCTAACAGCAATCATCATACTCATTACCAAGTCGTCTGAATCGCCTGGTCTAGCCGCGAAACTATTACCCTTAGCAACAAAATTTTTGAATTCTGATAAACATGCCTTACTATTAATAATAAGTTTGTCATTTTCAATTAGTCTTTTCATGTTTATACATGATTCTACTTTGACTTTATGTGTTGTATGGAAGCCACGTCTGCCTGTTTTACCTTGTATTCTTTTAGGTTCGTGTAGGAAATCACCAGGAAAAGCATCTTCTCCGGTGTCTCTGATCACCACAAGTGCGGCCTCGCCAATTGCATTGTTTTCAACTGTCCAATATATAGTATGAGCACCTTGTTCCTTTATAAAATGCATTACTTCTAACATGACCTTTATCTGCCCTTCTATAGGTGTTTTATTATGACACCATTCGCCTACTTGAATCATTGAGGGGAGTTCCACAATTTGTATGGCGGCATTGTCACCACCTGTTCCTGTACTTGGATCTAATGTAACAACATAGATATTTTCTGGACTTGGGTATTTAAACCAACGTACATGACCCATTTTCATAATAGGATCGTTTCCTGTAAGTTCTAATAATTTTAATTGGTTAATAAGTGTTTCATCATATATAACAAATTCACATTCGTGTTCACGTTTAAAACGTTCTGTACCTATTCTACCTCTTTCTTCTATTGCCCAATTGGCATCTCTATCTGGATGTTCGTCCCATTTTGCTAGTAAAGGTTTAAATCCATTTACACCTACTTCTTGCTCATTACCATGTTCATCAAACATTTTATTTGCAGAATTCCATATACTAGCAAATGTGTCCTCATCACTATTTGGCGTTGATGTAATTATACACTTACCACCTGTTGCTAGTGTAGGAGACAATGCTGTCCAAAACTCACTTGCTATTCTGGGCGGTACAAATGCAAACTCGTCTAAGTAAACTAACGTTAACGACATACCCCTACCAGTATTTTCTGTAGTTGTTGCACTAACTATTCTACTTCCATTATCAAATGCCATAGAGCCTTTATTGTATTCTGTCACACCTGCTCTTATATGATCTGGTACACTTTCATACGCATATCTAATACGTTGCATAATCTCAAAGGCACCAGCCGCCTTATGAGCCGCAACTAATATTGTGCTGTCAGGCTTAAACATAGCATACCACAACAAATATCCTGCCGCCACAGTAGTTTTACCCATCTGTCTGCCCAGCATGTTTATACTATATCTAAAATTATTGTAGTTTTCTATTAGATCTAACTGATATGCAAAAGGGTCAAAGTCTATACCACCTTTTGTAGGATGTTGAATTTTGACATGATTTGCCATAAAATACAGAGGTCCGTTCACAGGATCTGCACAATTCTTAAAATCTTGTAGGGAATCTGGTGTATATGCGGTTTTACTATAGCCTTGTTTAACCAGACTGGTATCTGCTGTTCCTCTTGCCATAATAGTATTTATGTGGTAATGATGTTAAGAAATGCTTTTTTTAAGTTTATCTTTTATATAATTAATTAAGATTTCTTTATCTGTTTCGTATGAAGGGTCTGTATCTGGGCTATCACAAGGAGATTTTTCTTCATCGTCTTTGTGATCAGGTGATAATAAAACATCTTCTTGTTCTGGCTCATCATCATGTGCTGATGCTTCTTGATCATTATGCATATCTTTTGGTAAAGTAAGTCCTGCAAGTTTAAGCACATCTGCTAAATCCTGCATTGTATCGCCTGCCGCTTCAATACTTACTGAACCTTTATCAGTATTCTTGTGTTGTTTAAATTCTACTGAACCTTCTACTTCAGGTTCTGCACTAACAATACCGTATGCATCGCTCATTGCTTCTTTAATTAAAGGTCCTGTAATTGGTTGTTTTTCTTTACCAGTATATTTGTGGGGTACTTCAACACCGTTTCTTTTAAGTATAATTTTACTAGGATCTACTTTTCCCTGTGGAGACTTACTAAGAATTTCTTTATTAGTTTTTTGCTCTAGGCCTTGGATGTGTTTCCAAATTCTAACATCTGCACCTCTAATATCTTTATAACGTTGCGTCTGACCATTTACTGTAACTGAATATTCTGCTTCTTTAATAGAGTCGCCATCTTCATCTATAGACATTAACATTCTTTCGTATTCTTCTTCTGTTGCCCTTCTTGCCATATCAGCAACACCATACTTTCTAAACATTTTTTCAAATGCTATTGCTCGTAATTTATCTTCTTGCTTTAAAATAACATAATAGTCACGTGCCTTTGCCTCCTCTTCAGGAGAATAGGCCGCGTTTTCATTTACTATGTGATTTATTTTCATTATCTACTTCTAGAACCGTGTTGTGCAATATTATCAACTTGTTTGGCTTGTTCTGCACCTCTACCCATATTAGGTTGTCCTGTAAGTGTATCATACATAGGTCTTAAATTATCACCCATTAACTCGTCCTTACTAGGATAGTTGCGGAAATAGTCTGCACCTTTTTCTGCTTTAATTTTTTCTAATTCTTTTAAAAATGCTTCGTTGAATTCTTCACCAAATCCAAAATCTTTAGCATCTATTCCATCTTGGTGAGCTTCATAGTGTTCCATATTTTCATCGTTTAATAAAGCATCTTCTTCACTAACTTGCCTATCTTCATCATTAGCAAGTCTTTCTGCTTGAATATCTGCTTCAACACGTCTAGGCTCATCTACACCATAACATAGAACTCTTTCGTGATCCATGCCTAAATTTACTGCTAACCATACTTCTAAAATTCTTTCGTTGACTGGGTATTTAAGTACAACATCTGTACTACATACTTCTGAAGTAAAGTTGGCATTTTTTGCTCTTTGAAATTCTACTGGATTCTCTTGAATCGGAGCCCTTTTAAATGGAGATGCACTAACAAAATTGTATTTTGCTAAACATTTTTCTATCATATCCATTTGTTCTGCACCACAGTCGTGTGCAAGTTTGACTCTATAAGCATATTCTTTATTAAATGATTCTGCTATATAATTTTTTAATTCCATACTTAAACTCCGTTGATATACTTATTTATCATTTTTAATAAAATCACTTATCAAAAAAATAAAGTTATAAATAATAGTATGGAAAAAATTAAAGTTAGAGAACCACAACATCCTCAAGAAGGCGAGTATACATTATGTAATTTAGGGGAACTTGCAGTATTTAGAAACGGCGAGTGGGTAAGACCTGAAAGATCTAACTAGTCTTCTTTAGTATTAATAATTTTTAATAGTTCATTTCTATCAAAAACAGTTGCTTGAACTGACTCTGCTTCAGTACCCTTATTATCAAACTTATCTATTCTTGCTTTTTTAAGCATTAAATCTATTTGTTGTAGTTTTGCTTTTGTTTTAGCATCACTGGCATCTAAGGCTATTTTTAACATATTACTTGCTTCTGCAAATACTTTACCAGCCGCCATATCGCTGACATTCATACCTAGATTCATAAGTTGCTCATAACTTTCTATAGCCTTTTTGGCTATATCATTCATTTCAACTTCGTGATCTTCTAATCCTTTTATTTCTTTAAATGCTAAATTTATCTTTTCACTTACACTTAAAGCACCTTGCACTTCTTCTATACTTTCTTTAGATTCTTCTACAGTAGGCAATGTTTCCTGTTGAGTAACTTCTTCAATAGGAGGCAGATTAAATTCTTCTTCTAGTTTCTTAGTCATACTACTATTTATTTGATTCTAGGCTTAGAAATTCTTTTTTTCGCCTTGCGAGGTTTCTTATTAGAAAATATTTGATCTTCATTTATAACTTTAAAACGTATGCCTTTACGTTTACACCATTCTTGTGCGGCTGTCCATTTAGCGGCATTTATAACAGTTTGTAATTTTTGTCCTTGCGATCTAGCACTTTCCATTGTTGTTTGATTACGAGGTTTAATTTCTATTAACTCTACATGTGGAGTTTCATTTTTGTCAATATACTGTATCATAAAATCAGGAACATAATTTGTATAATTTCCTGATACTGGATTTCTATAAGGAATTTTTACATTTTCACTGGCCCATTTAGTAATGTTAGGATGTGCATCACACATTCGCATAAATGCTAATTCCCAACTACTTCTATAGGTAGGATTTCTGTTACCAACAAATTTACCTTTGTTGACTACTTCGTATTTTCCTGTGGCGAATTTGCCCATGTTAGGCCTTGATAAGTTTGGCGACTTTACTTCTAGAATTATCTAATGGCTCTTTTAAATCTACTTTATTACCTGCTGGTCGTATAGCATTCATGGCTTCAAATGCATCTACACTTAATTTAAGAGTGTCTGCATTCATATCAAAGTATGCTGTAGGATCTACATTCTGAACTTTTGCTATTTGAATTAAAACTTTTGCCATTGCATTAGCATTAGATTGACTGAATCCTATAGCAACTAGTTTAGTTTTAATTACATCTAATTTTTGAGGATCTATAGCAATTTCCTTAACCTTAGCCAATTCTGCTAATATTTCTGAACTTGCTTCTGGTAGGGGAAATTTAACACTAGCATTATCTAAATATGCTTCTAATTTACCTGCTGTAAATTTATAATTTATTTCACTACCAAATGTTTCGTATAATGATGAGCTCATTAAGAACCTCCACTATCTTTTGGTGGCTTTGTGAAAGCATTTGCTATGCCACTAGTAACACTATCTATTAAATCGTTCTCTACTTTATCTTTCCAGTCTCCGTATGTAGGTTTTACTCCTACTGCTGTAGATAAAGCATCACCTAAGAATCCACCTACTGTATCTCCTAAATTATCTGTTAACCAATCACCTATAGGATCACTAGGACCTTTTAAAGGCTGTGCTGATCTAGGCCTTGTGCCTACACCAGGTATATTATTATTAGATTTATTACCTAAGAATGCAAAGTCTGTTTCAACTTCTAGTGATATTGGTTTAAGATTTTCTTCGCCTGGAATAGTAAAGTCTCCAATGTCTTCAAATCTATCTAAGTCTACTTCTCCTAAATCAAAATTCACAATATCAAATGTAGTAAAGTTTTCGTAAACTAGATTTAAACTAAAGTCCATAAAATCACTAGATGAATAGTCTACAGTTTTTGGTGCAAAACTTTTTATCATAGGTTTCATTAAACTGTATTGTACGCCTTTTCCACCTGCATATAAAATATAATCTATTCGTTCAAAAAAGTTTTGATCTACTTGTAAATTAAGACCTGCTTCATTACTATTAAAATTAGAACCTGCTCCAAAATTACTTCCTGCTAATTCTTCTGACATTGAATTATAGAAATTAATATCTCTATCCCCAAAAGAGTTTTTATTTCTTGGGTCCATGTGTAAGTAAGAAAAATATTTCATTAATACAGTTAACCATTCATTATTCACTGTATCAAATACTGTGATATCTACAGGTGCATAAGTTACGCCTGTAGTAACATTTCTTTTCTTATTAAAATTGTTTTTTTCAACTATGTTGAAATCGACCGCAGGAAGTTGAGCAGTTCTTACCAAACTGCTCATACTTGTTTTAAATGTTAGATTCTCATTACCTAATAACTGTAACACGTTTCTGTTGAATATGAAATTTACATATCCCTGAAACTGCTGTCTAGGAGGATTAACTTCAGGTCTAAACCTATAGTTATTCCTAAAGTCTCTAGCATAAAAATTGTCTACTGTATTTTTACCAGTAAAACGTGTATATTTCACTAGAGTACTCCGTTATTATACTATAACGCCGCTATTATCTGCTAGTGTGTTATCATCAGGGAACGGATTACCCGCTTCAACTCTTCCATTAACATCATTATCGCCTTGGAAGTGTGTTGCGTTATCATAACGTATCATCATAGTAACAGTCTGTTGATCGTTAGAACTATAGTCTGCTTCACTGTAATCTGATTGTGTTAAGAAACACCCTTCTAGGAACCAAACTTCACTAGCACCTGCATTTACACCGTCTAATACTTCAATTTGCATATCAAATTTATAGTCGGAACCTGCGGCTGGTGTTGTTTGTTGGAAATGGTTAAGTTGTCTTTGTACCTGTGCACCTACTAACTTAGCAACCTTATTCTGTATATCATCCCTAATTGTTACACTAATTGGGTCCCAACTGTGTTTACCTTGCAAATAAGTACGAGAGTTGTAACTATCAATAATTACTTCCTCATAATTAATTTTAGGTCTTACCACACTTTGAACATTCTGTGTCAGTGAAACAGTATTAGTTGAACCACCAAAGTTGTTTAGAAAACTTACACGGAATCTATACTTTAATTTAGGCATTAAGATGCCAGAAGTACCAGTTCCTGTAGGTACACCAAACTTACTTTTTGTTTCTGTTGTTGCTGATGATGTTGCCATTTTTTACTCCATTTGTTCTTTATGAACTAATTATACGAATATTTATCATCTTTGGGTCAATTTAATTAACTCTAGTTTTAATTATGACACAAAAAAGGGCAGTAAAACCGCCCTTTAAATGTTTAAGTTGTTAAACTTATGCTGTTGAGCCCAATGTATTTTGGATTCTAATTGGAATATAAATAAATTCAACTGCTTTAACAGGTTGTATTGCTACATCTATATACAATTGATTGTTATCTATTCTAGCCGCTGTATTATTTGTAGTATCACAAACTGTGATAAAGTCAAATAAACCTCTTTGTGCAACTAATTGTCCAAGGAATCTATCTACTACAGTTTTGGCATTTGCTCTTGTTACTTCGTCATTTGGTTCAAACAAGAATGGCTTAACGATATCATCAAGTCTTTCTCTTATATAAACTACTAAACGTGCAACATTAACTCTATCCAATGCACTTGCATTTGGGTTTAAAGTTTTCTGTCCAAATATAGCAATACCTCTTCCAGGGAAGTTTCCAATTGGATTAACTTTATTACTGTAAAGGCTATCTCTTTGTCCTTCACTTAAAGCAACTGCTTCAAATTCACTTGTAGTTGAATCTAAATATCCAACACTTGAAACGTTGTTTACTAATCCTCTTTGGAATCCTGCTGGTGCAAACCATGGGAAAGCCACTTGGTCGTTAAATGCAATAGTTCTTAAAGCCATATAACTTGCTGGAACCATAACGTTTGTACCGTCTAAGTTTGTTGCTAAACCATGTGGGTAGTATACAGCCGCATATGGTGATGAACTAACTAGTCCGTCTTCTCCATTTACATCTGCAACACCTGTATTGTTTGCCCAAGCCGCTGTACTAGTAGAATCTGCCGCTAATCTTAGTGGTGCATCACCAACTACGAATGCAGTATTTTTTCTATCTGTACTTAAAGTAATCATCTCATCCATAAGTTCTGCATAACCAGGACATGCAATTAGATTAAATCTATTTGTTTCGTTTCTGATTTCTGAACTTGCTGTAATGGCACTTTGAAGTGCTGTAACAATTACTTGTCTTTGAGCTTTACGCATCATGTAAGGTGAACCGTCTGATTTATTACCAGAATGATCTTTCCATAAACTATTTGTTGCGTCATACTTTTTAATATTACCAACAGAAGCCATTTTGTTCCATGCTAACATACCACTTGGGTATAATGCCGCATTTGGAAGTCCATTTGCTGTACTTATAAAACTTGCATCACTGCTTGATCTAAAGTCCCCAAACAATATACCATCGCTAGAAACTTGGTCTGTATTATCTACTAATACCCAAGCACTTGCGGCACTACGTTTATAAATTTTAGGGAAGTTTTCTAAATCACTACTATCAATCCAAAGATCATTAGTTGATAAAGAAGTCGTACCATCTGATTGCTTACTTGGTTCTGAAGCCGCAAATTGTACATCACCAGTGTATGTTGCCCATGAACCAGCATTTTGATATAAAATATCAATGTTTGTATTAGAAACATTATTATCATACCAAAGGTCACCCTCTGTAGCAACACCTGTAAGTGTTGTACTACTTGCTGTAAAACTTAGGTCTTTAAAGTTACTATATGTACCACCTGCTATGTTAAGGTCTGATGAATCATACCCAGAAACATTACCTGCCGCAAATTTAATATCTTTACCTGTACTTGTTGTAAAAGTAATTTTACCACCATCGTTAGATGCTGTTACAGTATTTGCAAAAGTTGTGGCCGGATTAGCACTTGATAATGCTGACTGAATATCAGTTACTAGATTATCAACTGTTGCACTTCCGCCACCTGTTGAGAAAGTAACTGGAATAGTTGTTCCTTCATTAATTGTAAGGTTGAAACTTATTTTACCAGAATGTCCGGAAACATTTTGTGTACCAGTCAATGCTGATGAACTTGCTACTGTTAAAGTAGATTCACCATTATGTCTTTGTAAAGTAATACTTGCTACGCCATCTTCGCCTTCAGTGTTTGCCCATAAATCACCAACTTTTGGTGAACTATAAGTGTTTGTATATACTGAATCTGACTTAGAATCTATAACAATTGATTCTGTTGTAAATTGATTAGTTGTTGAACTGTATAATTTAACAACAAGGTTTGAACCGTTGTTTGCTGATGTTGTTCTAATATGAACATCACCTGCTGTTAAGGCACCACCACCTGCTTTTGTTGTAGGTATTGCTAAGTGACTTGCAAATTGGAAATTACCATTTGAACCACTTACTGCACTTGACCATGCAGATGAACCAATATTTCTCCATGTACCGCTTAGTTTCTGGAAGAAACTAATTTTAGGTTGCGTACCACCTGAAGTTGTTAGATAAACGGCACAGTATTCGCCGTCTTGTCCAAAACTTGATTTAGGTGTAACACCGTCTGAATCTATATCTGATGCTGATGTTTGTTTTACTGTTTGTTTTACCCATGCACTTGAAACATATTCATACACACCCCAACTTGTTGCTGAAGTATCTAACCAATAAGAACCGTTAGCAGGATTATTTGTAGGTGCTGTTGCACTTGATGATAAATCACCTAAATCTACATCTGCTCTTAAAACGTATGCTCTATTGGCTATGCCCAAGAAACTATAGGCTGAAAGTAAACCATATTCATTTTGTTCATCACCATGTAAAGGTGTAGAACCACTTGTTTTAAATGTTGGATTACCATAATTCTGTAATAACTCTCTTTGACTTGTAATCAATTTGAGTTTGTTTGCGTTTGCTGATGTTGTGAAAGCGGCTGTACCACTACCGTCAGGTGCTGTTTTATCCTGTGATGTTGCAATAACAATCAAAGGAACTGAACCGGCACCGGCGGGGGCGTAAAAACTTTCGTCTGTAGTCGTTACACTTACACCAGGACTTACTAAAGTTGCCATATTATTCTCCTTAAGAAATATTCTTACATGTATTTATCATAATACTGTATTTTACTGTATTTAAGGAATTTAGTAGGTATTACGTGGTATTATACTAGTTTAAGAGGTTGTTTAAATTCACCAGTTTTCCAGTCTCTGATGGCTTCAACTTGCTTGGCTAGATCTTCAAGACTTCCATTATTGTCTATAATGTAGTCAACTGGATAGCCTGCCCAGTTCCATTCACTTTCGTGTACGTCTTTATATTTTGTTGTCATAATCTTTCTGCTTACAACGTTTTCGTGTGCCGTCTTTGCTGTTTCAAACCATTCAGGTAGTTCTCCACGTTGTACCCAAATAACAACACCACCCATATTTTTTATAAGTTCAAGTTCATTTATAAAACGAGCATCACTTATAACTGTACATGGAGCATTTTCTATTTGTTTTCTTATGCGGTATTCTAAACTGTTTAACCAAATGTTTTGATCAAAGTGATTTCTAAGTACTTCTGTACCTAAAAGTTGTAATGCTAGTCTGGGAGTAAAGTTTGGTACACCTAATTTTTTAGTCCAAAACATATCAGGCGTTTCTCTAAAGTCTCTGCTTTCAGTTGTATCACCTTCCAACATAGATCTTTCCCAACCAAAAATGCTGGAACATAAATCTTTAAGGGGAGCGGCAAAACTGTCATGAACACAACCACGTTCTACAAACATATTGGCTACTGTATCTTTGCCACTGCCTATAAACCCGGTTATTCCTATTAGCATTATCCTATCACAAATCCTAGAGGAGCATTGCCCTCTTCTTTCTGGAAAATACTTTCTCTTGCCTTTTCCATTTCTGCTATTGCTTCTGATTTTAATGCATCACCATTTAACTGTATGGTTCCGCCTGCCCCTGGAAGTCCTGAAGCATATTTACTTCTTGCTTCACCTAACATCATTTTAGATTGTGCTAATGCATAAGCGGCCAACCAATTTGCGGCATAGATATCTTTTAATAAAAGACTTTCGGGTATAAAATTATAAATGCCTACTGCAATTTCTTCTTCGTGTCTTACATTTCTTAAAATTTTAAGTTGTTTAGTATTCCTATTCCAAAGAAAATTATATTCACTTCCAAATATTCTACCTAATACTTCTTTATATTGACTAAATGCATCAAAGACCGCAAGTCCGCCCATTTGCCCTGCTTGTAACAAGTACATATTATTGAACGCAACATCAAAAGGATCAAAGTTTGTGCCACCGCCACTGTTAGTACCGACACCTTTTCTATATAATCTGCGTACTTCCATTACTTCGTCTGGTAATGTGTACTCAGTTACACCTTCTTGTGTGGTTATAAACAGGGCACTTTCTTCTACAGCACCTGCACTAAGTTGTCTATATAAAGCAAGGGACTTGTCTATAGCAACATCATAGTGTGCTCTGTCGAGTTCAACGTCAACCATACCGTCTGCTAGACGTAGTTGTAACTCGTTTACAAGTTCTTCTCTGTTATTATATCCTATTTGATCTACTGGCATAGTACTATTTATCTAATTTTCAATTAAAATACTTTAAGTAGTACAATAGTATCACTTATTCTGCCAGTTAATTTAGTTGGGGTAGTCTTTATTTCTTCAAAAAATGTATTAAATCTAGTCTTTGCAGACCCTTTAATTGCTTTTATTTGCTCTGCAGGCTTACGCAATGTCTTTTGAAAACTAGTAGAAGTATCAAAATCTTTAATAGTTGTGCCTTTTATAGTTAATCCAGTACACATTTCTGATTTTCTGTACACACCTAATTTTCTTAATTTAGTGTTATAAAACCAAAGTTCTGTTGCATCTATTATTTCAACAGGGTTTATACTTGCTATGCCTAAATCACTGTCATTAATTTGATACTTTAATTTTTTTACAAGTTTGTCCCTATCCATGGGCTTAGGTTTTCTAGGCTTACGAGTTGCTTTGCCTGTTTCTATTAATGTATCACATGCAGTATGTATCTTTTCAAAAAATGCAAAATAGTCTTTACGCATTTTTACACTAAAATGACCGTATCCTTCTTTAATGTCTTGATCTTCCCATGCTAATATTTCTGTTGCTTCTGCAACATCTCTATCATAACTGTCTTTAATAATTTTAGCATGAGCAGGTTTTATAGCAGGTGTATATGCTCTCATATCATTGTATGGATCAAACTTTTTCAAGTCAAATGCTTCTCTGTCTACAAAGTTATCTAACTGTTCTTCCCAAGTTCCACACAATGTTGATACTTGCTCTTTCATACGATCTTGAATACTAATTACTTTAGTGTCCTTTTTCTTTTCTTGTTCTTGTGTTTTAACAGTATATACTTTCTTACCAAGTGCCAACCACTGTGGTTTTTGTTTCTCGTTTAAATACTTTATTGTGCCTTCAGGCCAGTAGCCTAGTTTTTTTGCTACCCAGGCAGTTTTACCCATTGCAGAAAAATAACCTTTATCTATACAGACTGCATACTTTATATCTTCTTTAGTCCAACCACTTTCTTGCTTAATCCATTTTATTAATGCTTCTTGTTTCTTCTTTGTTGCTATTTCGTAGTGGACAAAATATTCAGCATTACTAATTGCTTTCTTTCTTTGTTCTGGATCTGTAAGTAAAGAGAGTTCCTTCCAATTAGGCTCTTTTAATAAATATGTACTTCTCTGTTTTTTTCTTGCCATGTGTGTTTAGTCTTTAAATAATTCTTCCCTAGGATCTAAATAAAGTACCTGTATTGCTTTAGGCCAATTTTTAAATCCTACTATTTCTTTTTTATCTTTAAGTACACTTTTACTTTGAAAAAACTGGGTGATGGTTAGCATACCCATAAATCTGCCTGCCTTTTCTCCTGCTCTAAAACAAAAGTAAGAATTAGCAAGAATGAAGATGCCAAAATATATATAATTTTCCATATTACGCCTCTAATTAAAAAACTAGTCTAACAGATTTCTATTTATTTGTCAAGACTAATTTTATTTAGATGCCAGCCTCTTCGTCTTCCAAAGAAAAGCATATCTAAATGATCTTCTTTTTTGTCTAAGTAGTCTCCATATCTATCAGAAATAATTAAATTTGCTGGGAAAAGGTTACTTTTGACTGTAACATGGACAGAATCATGTATATATGACTCAAATTGTTTGATTTGTAGATTTGAAATTTTAATGTAATCGTCTATAATATCTTGTGTTACAAACTGTTTTGAAAAATCTCCTACAACATTAATGTAATGTTCTACTAAATTATTGTTTTGTATAATAGGCATAATAGAATGGAAAAATTTCCAGCCTTCTATAAACACATTATCTATAGTAGTTTCCATATAACCTGTCTTTTTCCAATCCTGTAATCCTGTTTTCAGTTGATCTAACCAACCGTTTAGTACTATGTCGTTTTGTTTAAGATGGTCATAGAGTTGTGTATAAAATTCAATATATGATTTATTTTGGGTTTGATATAGGTATGTTGATATAATATTAGATATCCCAAACATGTGCAATCCTAAAATGAATGCTGTAAAGACTGCAACATCTTCCATTTCGTTTTCTGAAATAGTGTTAGTGCTTTTTATAACTTCTATAGATTCCGATATCTTATGTTTTTTATCGTATTCAAATTTTTCGTTCTGTACACCATAGAAAAAGTCATATGCATAAAATGTTTTTAAATCGTATTCTTGTATTTGTTTTACATACATTGGAGAGTTTACTAATAGTTGTAAGAAGTAAACATCTAATGTTGGTATTTCATTTATTAATATTTGTTCTAAAGTAGCCTTCCATGTTTCCACAGTTTCACCTGGCATACCTAATATTAATTCTGTAAGGGCAGGAACATTTTTTTCTTTAGCAGATCCTATGATTTCATCTATAGAATTAATTTTCATATTCTTGCGTTTGATATTCTCTAAAACTTCTTCAGTTGTTGTCTGCAAACTTAATGTTAATCCTGTTTGTATGTTTACCTCTATAAATTTCTTTACAATTTCTAATACTGTATCATTACTGTTCTTTGCATAACTTACACTTATGCCACTAGGAAAGCCTGTTTGTTTATTGGTTGCAACAATCATATCTGCAATCATTATATCTCTATCTTTGAAGATTCCAAAGTTACTAGATGTTAATGCAAGGTAGGGTAGTTTATTATCTGCTACCCATTTTAAATCTGCAAGTATACGCTCGTCATACAGTTTATACATTTTACTTGCTGTAGCACTCCCCCAATCACAAAATGTGCAACTGTAAGGGCATCCTCTGTCTGTTTCTAAAGTCGGCACCCATTCTATATCTGGATGTTGTTTTATGAGATCGTCAAATAATCCTAATGTATAAGGACTAGGTAAGTTTAAATCCTGTATCCTGTCAAACTCGTAGACTTGCTCTAAGGGCTTTTTATCTAGATATGCAGTAAGTATCTCTAAAACCGCTAACTCGCCTTCTCCGATTACTATAGAATCAATATAATCATTTTCTTTTAAGAAATTTGGATTTCTGTGAGGTAATTCAGGACCGCCTAGTATAATTTTGATGTTTGGATATGCTTCTTTAAGTACTTTACCTAACATCAAACAATAATTTTTGTTCCAGATATAAAGACTTATAAAAACAATATCGGTATTCTTACATCTATTAACAACACTTTGGAGTTCCTCTCGTCGAAATATCCAATTGTCTACTTGATAATTGTCTTTAATCTGTTGATTTTGTATTAAGTAACTCCAAAGAGAACCTACACTATAAGGAAGGTAATAACTGTTAAGATGTTTAGGTCCAGTCTGAAAATTAGGCTGAACTAAAGTAACATTAAACATTATTTTCCTTTGGAAAATCTTCTATCTTGATTATGTGGTATGTCGTTTTCTAAAACATTTTTCCAAACAGCAATAGTTCTATCAAGACCTTCACTAAGTTCTACTTTAGGAAACCATCCAAGGCGTGTTGTAATTTTATGGTTTGTACTATTAAGTAAAAATATTTCGCCTGGTCTAGGCGGTTTGGTATTCCAATTAACATGTCCTTTCCAGTCTAACTTATCTGCAATCATTTTTACATAATCTTTAATTTTAATAGCATTGTCGGGTCCTATACAAAATATCTCTCCCTGACACTTATCTGGATTTTCAATAACTTGTTGCCAAGCATCAAGTAAGTCATCAATGTAAATAAAGTTTCTGTATGGTTCGCCATATCCTAAATTTATCTCATCTGGATTTTTAATCATTTGTGTTATAATTTGTTCTGTTACAAAGAAGTCGTTATCCTTTCTACCGTATGCATTAGTTTGTCTGATAGCAGTAAACGGCAATCCATAACTTCTGTGTGCATACTCTAAGTATTTTTCACAGCCATATTTTGCAACGGCATACGGAGCATTTGGATTTGGTGGAGTACTTTCATTAAATGCAATAATGCCTTCTTCTTTACCGTCTCTTATTAAATCACTAATTGGTTGCCAACCGTATACTTCCATTGTACTTGCAAACACAAAGTTTTTTAAGTTTGGTAAAGTTGCCGCAATCTCGATTAAGTTTACAGTACCAACATAATTTACTTCACTAAATGTAATCTGTTCATAAAAACTGTCTTGCACTTCTGTTCTAGCCGCCAAGTGAACGATTATTTCAGGATCAAATTGTTTAATTTGAAATCCTACTTTAGCATGGTCTCTTAGATCTTCTTTTAAAAATTCTAATTCATGCTGATCTTTCAATCTTTCGACCATTGCTTGGCCTATAAATCCGTCTGCGCCTGTTATAAATATTCTCATATTATTTCCTTAAAATGTTCCTTTCTCTGCAAATCCTGTAACTTGTAATGTATATCTATTCTGATAACCTAAATTTGCAACATGATGCTCTGCATTAGGTTTGATTACTGTGAAGTCTCCTTTTTTATAATCTATCCAACATTCGTTATCCATTTCAAAATAATGCCCCATTAACCTATCCTGTAGAAATAAATTTATTCTAATAGGTTCCAATCCTTTTATATTAAGTTTTTCGTTCTTAACATGTTCTTTTATTTTATAAAGTGTATCTGTATGAGGTGCTATAAATCTACCTGGTTTAATACAATTTACTGTTGCTACACTATATTTTAAAACATCATCAAATAGATGCTTTACCTGTTGTACCCAATAATCACAATCGCTTTCAAATACTTGATACACCCAAGGTGAATCGTGAGGGTAATCAGGTACTGCAACACCAAGTTTATCCCAAAACCCTGCACTAAAAACAGTATTAGTATGCTCTGTAAATTTGATTCTATAAAGCATTTCATCTGTAACAAATGAAATATTTTTATGTCCCTTATGCATCTTTTAGAACTGTGACTTGACAAGAATAAAAAGGCTCTTCACCCATGTTTCCTGCTATGTGCCAATCATCTATGCCAAACTTTACCCAATCACCTGCTCTCCATTTTACAAAAGGCTGATCGTGTACTTCATAATAGTGTCCACGTTTCCAGTCCTCTAAAAATATCAAGTAACGATGACTAACGCCTGTGCCGTCATCATTATGTTTTTGTTTAAGTTTAAAATGTTTGTCAACATGATATGGAATAGTTTGTCCTGGTGGAATATTAATTACACTAACAACATGATGATCAAAGTCTTGTGGTATTTTTTTAGATAAGTCATGTACCCATTGTGGTGAGGTCTCAAACATCTGCCATATACTACTATTATGTTCTGTGTAATATTGTTCTACAGCAGGCGTCTGTTGATAACACTGGAAGTAATCGTCAAAGTTTAACTGACTCATTTGATCATGAGTAATTCCAAAATTATCTATATGGCCGTATTTAATCACAGTAACTCTCTAATGTACCTTTACGTCTTAGATCTAAAGTAGCACAATGTATACCGCCAGATAGCGTCATAGAATGCCTAAACTGTACAGGTACACTATCTATACCATACTTGTCTAGTTCTCTCATCAGAGGCTCTTGTGCTGAGTCTAACACTACTGTATTTTCGTCTACGCTCAATAAGTTCATACCAATATAAGGTGAGCATGGAGGCATGTAGCCTTGCTCTGCAAGTTTGCTTCCTTGTACAACACAATCATCAAACCAAATCTTGTCCCATTTTTTAAACATCTCAGGACAGTTATCAGGTGTTACCCTGCTACTATTCATTAATACTAATCCTGGTCTAAGTGGAACAATAGTGCTGTCAAAATGTGCAAAACTATATAGTTCGCTGTAATGCATTTTATAACCCATAGGTTCAACTAATCTTTTTAACCACTGGTAACCTTTCATGTTTCCTGAATTACTAACTTGGTATAATAAGTCTTTTCCAACTCTTACTATGTTCGGTGCATCAAAACAAATCTCATGGTTAAGTAATGTTGGTTTGTCTTCTATATCTTCAAATGTGTACATGTCATCATGTAACTTTGGTTTAGGTGCTGACATCCATAAAGCACCATCTTCAAATGCTTCATACATAATGTCTTCGTATAATCTTGTTTCAAAGTATCTTGCTCTTACAGGAGTAGGAGTTTCTATAAGCATGTCGCCTAATGGTAAAATTAAATCTCTTGGACACCAACTATACCAGCCTTTTGATTGCCAGCCTTGTCCAATATCGTAACTTTTTTGTTCCCAATCAATGACTTTAGGCCTATGAACTTTTACACCCATTTTACTAAGTGCATCTGCAAGTCCGTCTGCATCTTCATTGGCTTCGTCAATTACCCATTGTGGGTAAGGCCCTTCTAGTTTTTCTACATCTTCTTTATTAAAATTAGCATAACTAAAACTTCTTGCTGAAATATCTGTTGCTATTCTGGAATGGTCTGCTCGACCTACAATGATTTCCTCTAAAGGGTCCCAATCATTGTGTGAACTAACTATCATACATTTGTCTCCTGTGTGTATTATGTTACTATTTATTTAACAATCACCTAACCAGTCCGAAATACAGACTCTGTAGTTTCCTGATACTCCCCTATTATATTCTGAATGTCTGATATCGTCCCCTAGACCAAATATCATTGTATCTGTCCACACTAGGTCTTCGTTAGAACATATTGTTTCGTATAAGTCTCTATACTTTTCCCAATTATAATCAGGCGAAAAGTTTCGCATATACTGTACACCTAATGCCATGCTATAATTATTTTGCATTTTTACCTCATTGAGCATACTTACGCCATCATCAACATAATCTCTAGTAAATCTAATACCTACTCTGTGATTTTCTAATGTAAAGAAAGGTTTACTTAAACTACATGTTACTTCTTTAATAGCAGGATATTTATTTAAATCTATATGTACAAATTTACTAATTCCCCAATACGCCAGATCTAGGCATACAGGTATATCCATTACATTACAGACTTTCATTATGTGTTCAAAGTCAGGGTGTATACAACCAAAATCGCTAAATGGTGCACTTATTAGTAATGCATGTAATCCTGGACCTTTTAATATACTTTCTAGATGATGTGGAGAATGTAGATTTTGAAATTGTACATGTTTGCCTAAACAGGCATGATATTGAAAGTCACCGTTCAAGACTATTATTTCTCTGTCTTTACTATGTCGTAATATAAATTGGTCAAACGTTTGACTGGTGCCTTGTGTGTAATCTGCATGTTTAAATTCGTTTAATCCGTTAAGGCTTTTTGTATCTGAATAGTTAAGCCATTCTCTCCAGACCTTTTGATATTCTTCGAGACTTACATTTTTTAAATCATCTTTATCTAGATGCCAATGGAAATCTTGTATTTCTTTATTTCTAACAGGTCTTGCTCCTCTAACTGCAGGCATTATGAATCTCCTGGAAAAAGTTTTCATTACTTTTCCTTCTAAATGTTCCGTCTACTAAATGATTATAATTAAACTCTACACTATCTTTTGTTTTTTCTAATAGTTCTTGATAAGCAGTAGGGCTTAGATTTCTTATATATTCAAATACAGTAAAAAATCCTTTTACTCTATCTAATAAAGTATCTGCTTCATTAAAGTTAATTGGCCAACACTCATCAAATGTTTTAAAATCTATACTTTTTAGTTCTTCGTAAATACCTTTACATCCAAATGTAATAAAAGGCTTTTTAAATGCCATAGGTATAAATTGTTTTTCATCCACATACCCATAACCGTAAGGTTCGCCACCAGGTGTAATTATTATATCACAGTCTTCATACAACCAGGGTCCAGGGATACCTCTATCATCTATATTTTTCATATCTATAATATGTGGCCTACTCATAATATTTTCCATTATAGACTTAAACATACTATCTGTAATATCTTCTTTATTAATTAATTCGTTTAAACTTGTAGCCATTAATTGTATATGATAAGGATACTCATGTTTTGTATTTGGATTGTTTGCAACTTTAGATATAGCATTTGGACCTAAACTGTAAAACCTACCATAAGTAATATCTTCTAATCCCATAGCACTATTTTCTAACATAGTAGAAAATAATAATCTGTGTGACCTACAATTTCTTAATGTACATAAAAATTTATTTGGTACAATATTATATAATCTTTTTTCCCTAGGCCCCATTGTTCTATTCATTTCTAAATGTACTTTATTAAATTCTTCTTCCTCTGATAAAAATGTCATATAATGAACTCTATCAAAATACCAAAGTTTATGTATTTTAAAGACATTTTTAACTCTTGATGTATGAGTTGTATAGTGACCAAAATAATCAGTGGTTTCCCCTGATCCACTTAATATAATTTTGATGTTTGGGTTTGCTGACCCTAATTCTGCGAAATAAATATTTGCATCAAAGAAATAAGGTTCAGTACTAGAATAAAATAAAAATGCTAAATTAGGTAAATTTAGTGAAAGTATATGCTGTACTACTTTATCTATCTCTTTACCAAAAGGTGATAGTTCGTAATATTTACGATTTTCTATTGTGATGGGAAAACTTTGTATATCTATAGGAACAAGTGTTATATCATTACTATTACATTTAGATACATCACCATTATTAATTATATTAATATCAAACATTTCGTTAAATGGATTATAGTTTTGTTCTAATTCTATTTGTGTTAGTATATGTAATGGCAAAGGCTCACGGCCTGTCCAACCATTGGCTTTATGCTGTTCTATTGTTTCATCTGTAAACTGAAACCCGTCATGTAAATAGAATATATTAATATTTTTCATAAGTTATCCTGGCGGAAAGGGAGGGATTCGAACCCTCGGTACAGTTACCCGTACTCCTCCTTAGCAGGGAGACGCTTTAAGCCACTCAGCCACCTTTCCGTTTTTTATATTTATCGTTGTTATATACAGTTATAATTATATTACGATAGGATTCGTAAAGGCGATAAATAGTACTATGCCAAAAATAAGTTTATGGAATCCAGTCAAAACAAACGACTACTCATTCACCGATAGAATTGTCGGAGAGCATTTATATGCCGGTGGTACCGGGGTACATATCCATAAATATTTAGGAGTACATAACTCACCTGATGAAAAAGACCCTACAAGACCTAGTAGTGCCGCAAATGATACAGAAGTTTTTATACAAGACTTGTTATTCTTAGAAAATAGAGATCGTAAATACGATAAAGACATTTACGAATTACGTGGACAATATAATCTTGGTGACGGTGATGCTTTTGATTTAACACAATTTGGTATGTTCCTTGCAAACGATACATTAATGATGAATTTCCATATTGAAAGTATGGTAGAAGCAGTAGGCAGAAAGTTAATGGCAGGTGATGTTTTAGAGTTGCCGCATTTAAGAGACGACTTATTACTAGGCAGTGACGAAGCAATCAATAGATACTATGTAGTAACAGATGCCAGTAGACCAGCAGAAGGGTATGATCCTAGATGGTGGCCTCACTTGTGGAGAGTTAAGTTAGGACCAATTACAGATTCACAAGAGTACAGAGATATTCTTGGAACTGGTGAGGAAGAGGAAGATTTAAGAAACTTAATAAGCACCTATGCTAATGATATTAATATTAATGATAAAATTTTAGAACAAGCAGAACGTGATGTACCGTTTGATCCTCAATTTAGAAATACTACACATTTATATTTTGATGAAACTGTACCGGACAAACCAAGTATAGACTTCGGTGGTGCAGACGGCACACCAGTAAATGGTTTAAGTTTAGTAGGTAGCGGAGCAACATTCCCTACTTCAGGTACTAGTGACGGTGATTACTTTTTAAGAACAGACTTTAGTCCAAATAGATTATTTAAAAAATCAGGAACACGTTGGTTAAATGTAGGTTCAGATGGTCGTCAGGCTTGGTCAGCGGCAAATAGAATACTAGCAACCTTTATTAATAATGATAATATTACTAGCGATAGTGACGGTGGCGAAGCAAACGAAAAAACAAATTTAAGTAAGGTTATTAAACCTAAAACGGATAACTAATGGCAGGTAAGAATTTAGATTATTGGTATGATGAACAGATAAAACGTTATCTAATTCAGATCATTAGAATATTCTCTAATTTTAAAGTAAGAGAATACACCAAGACAGGTGCAAGTTATAATAGAGTACCTGCACGATACGGTGATGCTAGTAGAATGGTAGCAAATATATTGCGTAATAATTCTGAAAACGTAATTAATAATGCTCCGTTTATAAGTGTTACAATACAAAGTATACAACCAGCAAGAGATAGAATTGCCGAGCCTTTCTTTGTTGATACTAATCAAATAGCAGAAAGAGAATATGACCCAGAAACAGGAACATACTCTGCTGAACAAGGAAATTTATACTCAACACAGAGATATATGCCTGTGCCTTATAATCTTACAGTTAATGTAGATATATGGACTACTAATACTGACACAAAATTACAGGTACTGGAACAAATATTTGTACTGTTTAATCCAAGTATACAATTACAATCCAATAGCAACCCTTTAGATTGGACCAGTGTTTTTGAAGTTGAACTTACAGATATTGCATGGAGTAGTAGAAGCATACCAGCAGGCGTAGATGAGAATTTAGATATTTCTACATTAACCTTTGCTATACCTATATGGATCAGTCCTCCTGCAAAAGTTAAAAGACAAACAATTATACAAGAAATTATTAATAATGTACACTCTGTATCAAGTATATCAGACTTAGGATTCAGTAACGATTATGCAGACTTCTTTAACGACATAGAAGATACATTCGAGATTGTAACTACTCCAGGTGATTACAAAGTTCAAGTAATAGGTGCTACGGCTACACTAGTAGACCAAAAAGGTACAGAGATTAAATGGTCAGATATTATAGAGCAATTAGGTGAAATAAGAACTACAAGTTTACTAAAATTAAATATCAGCGGTGATTCTGATAACCTACTTAATTTAGTATATGGCACAGTAGCAACTAGTCCTTCAAGCGATACTCAATTAATTTTTAATTTAGATACTGATACATTGCCTACTAATACTCTTACTGCAATAGATAAAATTATAGACCCTAGAGCAAATTATCCGGGAGATGGCACATTGGATGCCGCGGCTAACGGACAAAGATACTTAATTACAGAACAAGTTACAAAATCAGGATACACCAATTGGGATATTGATGCAAACGAAGATGACATCATACAATTTAACGGTTCTACATGGACTGTAGTTTTTGATGCAAGTGCAAATGGTAGTGAGATACATTACATAAACAATACATTTACCACCAAACAATACAAATGGACAGGCAAAACCTGGATAAGTAGTTATGAAGGCGAATACAATCCAGGATTTTGGAGACTGAGTTTATAATGATCACAACGGCGGCAGGAGTATTATTCCTTGCCAAAGACACAGGTAGATGTATGTTGCAATTACGAGAAGGCAACAAAAGATTTAACCATACATGGGGTTTTTGGGGAGGCACAATGGAGAAAAAAGAAACTCCATATGAGTGTATCCAACGAGAATTAGAAGAAGAAATAGGGTTCGTTCCAGAACTACAAAAATTAAATCCATTAGATGTTTATCAAAGTAAAGATAAAAACTTTTACTATTATAGTTTTGTATATGTTGTAGATCAAGAATTTCAACCACCAAAACTAAATGGTGAAAGTGCAGGATATGCCTGGGTAGATATAGGCCAATGGCCTAAACCATTACATAATGGGGCAAGAGTAACCTTATCTAAAAACAATGGCACAGAAAAACTACACACTATACTGCAAATAAATTCTAGATAAATACTAGTATGAGCAAAGGCGAAATAATCGATTTTGTACTTTTGCGGATAACCACTGAGCTAGACAAGTTCGAAAGAACGACTACAATCCCACATACACTACTAGAAGGTGCAATAGAAATAGACGAAATACAAGACGTCTATTATGAGAAGTTATCGCCGAAGTATCAAAAAATGTTTGATAAACTGTTAAAACAGTATCATCAGAATATTGGCGAAAATATAGAGTCTCTTAAAAAAGCAATGAAAAAAGACTATGCTAGAGTCATAAAGACTATGGCTACTGAACATGAAAGTTTTAAATTTCCAGAAATTATGAAATTATACAGGCCTGGAATGAACCCAATAAGAGGATTGTACTATCAAACAAGAGAGGCTACAACTAGATTTAATCCGGAACACCCGTTCCATCATTGGTTAGTAGCATTAGTTACTGATTTAGAATACAATAATATACTACTAGATGCTCTCGGTAAAGATGTGCGTAAATTAGAAAAAATTATTAAAAGATATTATTTTCCTTTAATCGAACACGGTGATGGAATACCTTTAGAATTATTTCATGCAAAGCAACAACTAAAAGATTTTAGACATTACTATATGTTTTTTAGAAATATAAAGGATTGGGAGCCAGACGAATAATTAATAAATTTTTCTTATCTGGTAGTCAAAAGGTTCAACAGTTCTAATTTCAAATGCTCTTCCATCCATATCTTTTCCTTTAATATGTTTAGGAGTTTTCTTAGTAATCTTCTTTAAAAGATATCTTTTATGAGATCTTGTAGTTGTAATATTACCATCTCCGTCTCTAATAGAATCCTTTAAGTACCATACTGTTAATTCATATTCTTCATAGATAATTTTAAACCAAAGTCTTAGTATTGCTTTCCATATTGTAATTAATAGTTTTACGATAAACTGGACTGCAATCTTAGTCTTTTGCCATAGCCATACCAATGAAGGCTTTACTTTCTGTGTTATATTGTGTAAAAAGTTTTTCATACTCTTATTTATTTAATTTTTAAATATCCAGTTACCAGTTATTCTATTATCTAAGGTGGTATTAAAACATCCTACTGAATGCCAGGAATTACTATTTGGTTTTATAATTAATAATTGTCCAGGTTGTCCACCAAGTTCTATGCCTTTATCCCACATATGTACCCACCATCTAGAATCATCTTCATCTGCCCAGCCTGGTTCTTCTTTATGAATATGTGTACCATACATGTATTCAGGATTTAAATAAAGTATTGCCCTTATAGGCATTTCGGTATATGATACTTCACCATCAGGCATCAGTAATTCTCCCGTATAATCATCGTGTGGTATAATTTCGTCTTCTTTATTAAATACTTGTAGGCCGTGTATTAAAGTTGTCGTATTTACATCAAATGCTGTATTTACAGCACTTATGATATCTGCCTTATTATTTTCTATGTATTCGTGTACCGGGTGATAGGCTGACCAGAGC
>Ga0206682_10001284_pt1 | contig 25002 bp, 29 predicted proteins | sample M240m12015metaG_FD_155444 | JGI IMG/M metagenome (GOLD analysis project Ga0206682, IMG submission 155444) | Ammonia-oxidizing marine archaeal communities from Monterey Bay, California, United States - M2 40m 12015 | ecosystem: Environmental > Aquatic > Marine > Intertidal zone | place: USA...
CCTTGTAGTCATAGCGCCAGAGATACTTCATGCAGTTGCCCTTGAGGTAGCCTTTGAATGCAACACTGGACATGGACTCCTCTATTGCATCAATACATTCTATGTTACCTGTATTGTAGTGGTCAGGATTGTTGACAACATCTACATCTTCGGCCTCTGCCATGTCAAGATAAACCTTCATCAAAGACTCGTCTATTGCGGGTGATTGATTCCGTAGTCTATCCCAGTCTGCTGGTGTTGCTTTATTAATGCTCATTGTAGTTCCTCTTCTAAACTATCTAGTCTATCTTCAATCTTGTCTTTAAACTTATTAACAATGTCCTCACTAGCAATATCTAAAACCTCTAGCAGAGTAACCTCATCAATCTGAGACAGTCTCTCGCATACCTCTTTAAAAGTTAGTGGCATACTTCTTCTCCAAGTAGGACATAGAGATAGGGGCCTCATCGAACTGCCCATTGTTAACCTCATGCAGCATCCATACACCACGCCATGATTGATTAGTCTGATGGTTTAAGTAATCTTCATCATGCTTGTAATAGATACCACCGAACAACCCAGTGATACGTGACCCATCTGCTGTCCTGTCGTATGCACACTCCCTATCTTGAACATGCCCCATAACACAGCTCATATGCTTCTTAGCTAGTAACGCTCTTGCTGAACTAACAGCACGACCCATAACCCCTGACGTAAAGTAGTGACAGTACGCCACGTTGTCTATAATGGCTGGCTCTAAGAATCTATAGGTCTCCCATCCATACTCTTCAAGTCGTAGGTCTTGATATCCAATCAGCCCCTCTAGCTTTGCATCACTCTCTACTGCCCTCTCAATGCGCTGCTCGTGGTTACCAATCAAGAACACCATACGTGGGTTCCATACTTTCTTACGGTTCTGTCGTAGCCTACGTTGCTCAGCTCTTATTGGTGTTAGGAACGCTTGCATACCTGCGTGTCCTGCTTCGATGTCATCGGTGTAGCGTCTGCCCTCGAAGCTCTTCTTGCCGATATCCCAGCTCGACAGGCTTGGCATGTCCCAATGGTCTCCCAGATGTATGATTGTATCTGGTTTCTTATCAGCAGCGTACTGACCTGCCCATGCTAGATGGTCATAGGTCTGGTTAGGTTTACACTGTGTGTCTGGTATAACTAAATGCTTAGTCATTTAATTTCCTCTGCTCACGTTCAGCGTTTGTCTTTAGCTGGTGACATGGTTTACATAACACTTGCAGACCATCAGCTTCGCAGAACATATTCTCAACAAACTGTGGAAGGTCATCATACTTTCTTAGTGTGCCTGCTGGTATGATGTGATCCACCTGTACTTCCTTATCTTTAAACCACTCTGTGCATTCAGCACATTGGAACTCAAAGCGGTGTCGGTGTCCGATGACAGTCTTCTTAGCTGCTGCTTTAGCAGCGTAGCGTGGCGGGAATCTACGGTTGGCATCTCTTAGTGCTGACCGGATGAACCCCCAGTACCTTGCTTCTGTCCACTTACCGTCTGCTCTAGTCCGTGGTACTAGTGTACGTTTCTGTGTCATCTGCTTGCCCTTATCTGAAGCTTATCAAGACTGTCTATATTAGCAGTGCTTGGTGCAGGTGGTGGCATACCTCCCGTTGGATTGACTCCATCGTATTCCTCTGCTCTAGTCACAGGATCTACCCACCATTCTTCAGGGACTCTACGTAAGAATAACAATCTTGCATTCTCGTAGACAGCTTCAACGTCTCCCTTATAACATGTTACAACTGCTTGGTATAACTCTTCCTCTGTTGTACACCACTCTAATGCTTTAGTAGCCTTGACCTCACCTATGCCCATGCAACCTTGTATGTTATCTACTCTGTCACCTGTAAGCATCTGCTTGTATAAGAAGTACAACCCTTCCCACTCGTTAACCGTAGTCCACTCATCTTTAGCAAAGTTATAGAAGCGACATGGTACTTGCAGAAAGTCTTTATCAACGCTGCATATTACTGTGTTGTCTCCGTGGAGTGTAGCTGCGGTGGCAATCTCATCGTCAGCTTCCTGTCCCTCAACAACATATGCATCCCACTTCTCAATCATGTAATCACGTAGTGCTTGGAAGTGTATAGGTTTCTCTGCGTTGCGTGTTCCTTTGTAAGGTTTGATGGTAGCTAGGTCTATCCTGAAGTTACCCTTACCTGTTAGGTAGAGCTGGTAAGGAGCTGCATCATCACAACTCCTCACCAACGTCTGTAACACCAAGTTATCTAGCTGAGATAAAGCTACCTCTTGAGTCTCATCGTTACAGGCAAAGCCTATACGGTAGCTAAAGACATCAGCATCTATGAGAAGCATTAGATAACATCGTCCATGTTAACACCGCCACCGTCACCATCCTTATCGTACACTGCTACCTCGGTGATGAGCAGCTTAGCTAGGCTAGGGGAGATACCCGTCTTACCCTTGAAGTCCCAGCCGTATGGCTTAATGGCTGCGTTAGCCTTAGTGCCGTTACCAATTAGCGAAGAGTCCACTGCATCCATACCAGAGAAGGCAGGCATGATAGGGTTTGTTGATTTAACAGTGACGTAGTTACCACGATCATCACCTTTGTTGCGTACTTGAATGCTCATTGCTGAAAGGGCATCAACCGCTTTCGAGGATAGCTTACCAATATCCACCTGATACTTACCGCTCATGTCGTTGGGCTTGTTCAGGAATGGCCAGTGAAGTTCGCATGCTACTACTACAGGTTTAGTTTCCATATTGTTTCTCTCTTTGTTGTTAACTATTAAGTCTATGTACCATTAAATAGAATCACATTGAATGTAATCTTATATTCTCTTCTTCTTAAGTAACTCTATAGTAATATTATACCATTTATTTCTCCTTATATCCACTCGGATAGTAAATTAATTTAATGTGTTTCACTCCAGTTAGAACCTATACGATATTCAGCGTCCATAGGGCATCGCATCTTAAGCTCGACCCCAGCGTCTATGATTGCTTGTCGTGCAACACTGCCAACAAGTTCAGCGGCACGTGGATGGCACTCTATTTGAACCTCGTCGTGTACTTGAGCAACTAACTTGTACTCGACACCCAGATCATCTAACTTATGGCAGCAGTTTCTCACTGCAAGTTTCATAACAATAGCACCACAACTCTGAAGCAATCTGTTTAGTACCTTGTAGTCCTCGTCAACCTTGATGAAGCGACCGTCAATACCATTGATACGTTGAGTTCGTTCGGCTATTCCCTTAGCTCTTTCTATCAGAGTACGCAGTGCTGGTAGTTTAGTAAGGAATGTTTCTCTAATAACCTTACCTTCCTTGGAACCACCACCTACTATCTGTCCTAGCTTAGCATCACCTGCGCCATAGATGAGTCCATAGATCATTGTCTTAGCCATGTTACGCTCAGGTAAACCAGCAGCTTCCTGATTGTATGTATGGATGTCACCGTGTAGTATCTGGTCAGTGTAGTCCTGATCACCCATGTAGTGAGCCAAGCAGCGTAGCTCTAAGCCTGACGCATCGCAGCCTACCAGTACGTTACCTTCCTCTACAGTGAAGCATTGCCTAGCTATCTTAAGACTAGGTATCTGTGCGAGGTTGGGTTTGTTATGAGTCATACGTCCTGTCACAGCACCACAGCTATTAACGTATCCATGTATGCGATGTGTATCCTTATCAACAAACTTTAACCAGCTATCTACCATACCCTTGAGCTTAACAAGACCCAAGTACTCACCGCATAGCTTAGCTTCAGGGATGTCTACGGTAGCTAGCGTTGTCTCATCAATGACAGGCTGACCTGTTGGTGTTTTCTTCTTCCATGTAACCCCTAGCTTACCTAACCTCTTGGCTATCTGCTGCCTAGAGCCTACGTTAAACTCCTCGACACCGTCCTTAAGACGCTTACCTGTCTTGTCACTGATACGGATAGTAACGATAGGTGGGAACCTTTCCTGTAGCTCTAGTGTTATCTCATCGATGCGTGTTGCCATCTCTGCCTGCCACTTAGATGCTAGGTCAACATCTAACTTGAATCCATTACGTACCTGATGCGCTGTGATCTCAGCTACCTCATGCTCTACCTGTATAGATAGATCACTGAAGCCTGATCTCTTAAGCCTATCCTTGAGGTAATGATACAGCTTAGTAGTCACCTCAACGTCACGCTTACAGTACTCACCCATCTCATCAGTGTAGCCAGCATCGAAGTCTTCAACATCGAAGTCCATCTTAGCTATGCCAATACGTCTGCCCCATTCCTTAAGGCTATGCCCACCTACTGGTGTAGGATCTAACAAGCGAGCCATGACCAGCGTATCCCAGACAGGTACTTTAGTATCAACCTGCCAGCAGTTCTTTAAGACCGGATGGTCGAAGCCTATTATATTGTGGCCGACCAAGCCATCGGCAGTATCTAACATCTGCTTCAATGGTTCGCTGTCGAATATCAGAGACGCTTCCGGTTGGCTGTGATCCTGAACTCCTGCACACCATATCGTATCGTGTGAAAGATTCGTTTCCAAGTCTATTGTAATCATATCCGTGTTCCTCAAGTGTAAGTATTACATTACCAATCTTGCTCATGCGTTATCTCTCCTCTCACTATAGCTAGTGCGTCTTCTGATTTATCATCTTTGTCTTCAAGATCATACGCAATATTGTAGCACACGCCACATAGGTCTACAAATACACCGCTCTCAGGGCCACGCATAACCATCTCAAACTCTGTCAGTATCCTGTCGCATGCACTACATCTCATAATATTTCCTCATCCATTGTGATCTCAGACATACGCCCTGTGTCTTGGTCATACGTCACCGCTGATGCAAGCCCAGTCTCACCACTGAATCTATTCTTAAGGACTCGTATGTAGGTGGTGTTCCTATCCTCTACTGAGGGAGCTTGCCCGTTACGTTCGAATCCTAACACAATATCGGACAGTTGTGCAATCGAGGCACTACCTCTGAGGTCAGATAGTGACGTAGCTGCACCCTCTTCATGCCCCTTGCCAGATGGACGGCGTAGGTGTGACACCAAGAACAAAGCAATGCCTGTCTCTTGAGTAAGCATGCGTAGCCTAGTCATCACCTCATCAATAGCCTTACGCTCATCGCCGTTCTCTTGAGCTGATACGATGATGGACAGATGATCTAGGAATACATACTTGCAGTCGTGTGCCTTAGATAGATAGCGTACCTGACCCACGATATTCTCTACAGTAGTAGATCCGAAGTGATCATAGAAGAATAACCTGTCAGTGCCTAGCGTAGCATTGAAAGCATCGCGCCGTTCTTCCTCAGTAGATTCCACTGTTGGAATATGTAACCGCTTGCCTGCATGTAAGGACATCAGAGACTTACCTGTCTTAGCCACGGACTCCTCAAGAAAGATACAACCTATGTTACTCTCGGTGTTACGCAGTACATGATACAACACCTCACGCATAACCTGACTCTTACCTACACCACTACCTGCTGTCAGCGTGACAAGCTCGTAAGGTCTTATGCCATATGTCAAGCTATTTAAACCAGACCAAGGGTACTCGACCGATGCCTTCTCTATCGGCTCATTCACTGCTTCCCACAGTGTCTTACCTGCAATGATACCATCGGGCGTGTGTATCTCTGCTGCCCACCATGCTGCCTTGAAGTCATCACCACGACACCGCTCAAGGTATTCATTGGCATCCTTGAAATCAGGGTGATGCTTGACAACCCTAGCTTTACCTGCAAACAGGGATGCTACCTCACGCGCTGCCTTCTGACCTGCCTCATCTGCATCAAAGCATACGATCACATTGTCAAAGCTATCTATCCATTCATACTGACTCTTGCAATCCTTCAGTGCTGACTGCGCTCCGTTCTTAATAGAGACAGAGGCATACTTACTGCCACTCATCTGATAGACAGAGGCTGCATCGAACTCACCCTCTGTTATCGTAAGGTATCTACCACCCTTGTTGAATAGATGCTGCCCGAACAAGACACCATCTCCCCATACACCAGCACTTCGTTGGTTGTCCTTACTACCTCCGACTCTCACCTTCTGAGCGCATACGAGTGTGTCCTTATCTCTGTACTCGAATACAATATCATCGCCATCTGCGCTGATGCCATACCTCTCGCACGTAGCCTGCGTAATACTCCGCATCATCTGATGCCTACCTCTACCTACTTCCATAGTTGTTATCCCTATGTTGTTATCTATAACATTGTTATAAGTCTGACCTGAGTTGTAACGCTCGCCACAACTGAAGCATGTACTCCAGCCATCGTGGTTGGTAGAGGCACCATCGCTGCTGCTACACTTCTCGCAAGCGTGATGCATCTTAGCCCAGCCATCACTCATTGGTATCAGCTAAGACTCTAGCTTCCTCTAGCTGAGGGTACATCTCCTGTAGCGTACATGCCATATTGTATACAGCGAACGCCTCCTCTACATTGCCTGAGTTCATGCCGATCATCACTGAGTCTAGTATACTATTGTATTCTTGCTGTCTCATATTAACCTCCGGTTCAGCCACGACGCTGATAGTCTGTCACTCTTAGTCTCTAGTATAGGCCACACGTTAGCTGATCTAGACTTGCGTATGTCCTCATCATCGAACGCCTCTTTAAATCCAAATCGATTATGTAAGCACCCGCCTGACAGGTTACATATGATAGAGATCTGTTTAATACTGTAGCTCTCACCCACTATCATACGTGGGTGGTTGCTCTTATTGATGTACATATTTATAGGTTTCATGCTGCCTCCTTAACGAACACGCCATCGACCATCTTACCTTTGCGATCTTTGATATCCTCATATGCATGATGCAAGCAGTCAAACAAGCTGAGCTTATTACGTGCTGCAATATTAATGAGGACTACTATTATATCACCGATGTCATCGATGGGGCTAGTGCCTGCATCAAGCGATGCCTTAAGCTCAGCTACTTCCTCTTCTAGCTTGGAAAACTGAGCCAGATCTGTAGAACCATGAACCAAGTTACGTTCGTAATGCCACTGCAATACCCTTGCTTCTAGCGTACCTAATATCATTTGCCTACCTCCTTCCTAGCTTTAGTCTTATCTACTTCCATTAAATACAGGCCACGTATGCACACCCCTACTATTACAATACCCATTACAGTACCTAATATCATACGTCACCTTCCTTAAGATCTTCGATGTACTCTTCGATGTACTCGACAGCTATCATATGCACTGCGCCAATAGCTTTCTCGACTAGTTGTCCAATAGCTTCGTAGTTCTCGTCAGCTAGGAACTGTAACACATCGGAATGGTATGCGTTTAGCTCATGGATACTAGACAGGTACTCACCCACGAATGCCTCAGTCAGTAGCATTGGATCTTTACGCAAGACATCTAGCGTGTACGTCCATGCATCACCTGCAATCTGGACATCTGTGGACTCTGCATTTATACACGGGAACATACGCTCCGCTGATTCTCTGTCATACAGGTTGAATATTTCTACTTGAGTTGTCATTATTTCACCGCCTTAATTAAACCGTTAGTCATTGTAACTTCTGCAAAGAACTCGCGTCCCTTACCTGTAATGTGTGGACGATTGGCACCTACCATAGAGCCATCACGTACATACTCTTCACCGAATAGGCTGGTCTCTATGTAGTCGAGAGGGTGCCCGATGCGTTCCTTTAATTCTTTCTTACTGCTGTAGTTGAATACAATCATGATGTTCTCCAAAGTTATAACATGTTATAAGTATAGGCGATCCCATACCCAATTGCAAAGCCCACCGAAAAGCGTACAATTATGCTGATCATTGTCCTATCACCCTAGTGTCAGGGATGATTGCCGCTTGTGGGTTTGATACGTAGTCGCCTCCTTCAGTGATCCAAGTTATAGATATGTAGACCAGACAAAATAAGGCAGTGATTATTAAGGTGCGATCTCTCATGGTGCCACCTGCGCTTCAAGCTTAAGCAGCTCCAGTCTACGCTCTTCGATAGCCATCTCAATACCTATTTCCTGAGCAAAGAACACTAGCTTCGCAACAAATTCTTGCTTTGCTTTTAGCTCTCCCAAGGATTGACACGTCATCACAGATAAATCTGGCATGACTTCAGGAATAGGTACAGGATCTTTAGGGTAATCGTACCCATGAAGATATTCACTAGCAGCAGCTTCTGGAACAATGCTTATATTCATTACAACAATTAAAGGTACTGCCATAGCGATTACGATTAGTGCGTCTTTAAGTATTTTAGTCATGGTATTCTCCGGTTTTATTTAAGTAGTATTAGTTTAATTTGATTTATGCATCGCTGCACAGTTGTACAAGCTCAGTCCCCATAGCATGGGCATAGTCTGAAAGCTCAGCTACTGCCTCATCCCACGACTCAAAGCTAGACTCTGATACACCATCCGCCCATTCATCATCACAACAGAAATCTATAGTAGCGGTTGGCCCGATTATACCATAGCAGTCTACGCTATAGCCATATTTAGTTTTAATAGTTATCATTGTTCTAGCTCCCCATTAATAGGCGTTTAATTTGCTTTTTACTGCGGCCCGTCATCGATACAAGCTCGGCAATAGTTATATTAGTGCTGTCAAATAGGTCAATAATCTCTTGATCTGTCATTGTTTATTCTCCAAAGTTATAACATGTTATAAGTTAATTACATTAATGCGTTCGAATTTATCAGAGTATCGGGCAGACAGCGAACCATGCACGGTGATAGCTATGTTGGCGCTGTCATTCTTACCGTTGCACATACCGCAATCGACACACTGAATCCCGTCACTATCGGCTAAGCATTCTATCTCATTCGGCAGCCGATCGCTAGCGTCAGTTGTGACCCTGAAGGTACGCAATCCGAGACCATGCGCCTTACTCGCAGCCTTTGGCGTATCGGCGCTGATCATGCACAGATCGGCAATACGCTTGTCAAACTTAGGGTGCCCGATTTGGTGAGTGTAACCAGTATGCACTGACGGTTTAACAGTTTGCATTAGGTTCTGCCAGACCTCATACGGTACGGCCGCAGGATCGCCATAGCTTCCGAGACGTAGATCCCGACCGTTGATCTTATTCTCTGGTATAGTATCGGCATATGATCCCCGATGAAATGATCGGTAAACAGACAAGGGCGCTTGATGCACTGCTACATAGCAGGCCCCGCCTAGACCTTGGCGTTGTACGCAGCCACCGCAAACGGATGAGTCGTCACCGGATTTAATAGCTAAGTGCGGTTCAATATCGCGGCGCATTATCCACGTTTGTATCATGTTGCCCGTCTTAGCATTGCTAGTCTTAAGCGTAGCCACTGCGATAATTGGTTGCCCATCCAATACACTTGGGCCGTCATATATAATAAAACCACTCATAATATCACCTCTATTTGATGTTAGGATATAAGTTTATCAATCGAGACTGCCCTAGTCAAACAGTCTCTGTTGATACTCCTATTTGTAACATGTTATAACTTGCAAGCTAGTGCATCAATGGCAAGGGATAGAGCATTGCGAATTTCAACATCTCTCTCGGCACTCAATAATTCGTGTAATACTAGTATGGCGTTCTCGTCGCGCTTTTTGGTAGTGTCGAATGATTTGCCGTTATCTTCGCCGCCTTCACCTTCGCCGCCGCCTTCGCCCTTGGTGCCGCGCTGTTGCGCTTCGACTAGTTTGCCGTCCTTCACCACCATGGCGCGTCTGTCAATTTCCAATTCTTTATGCATTTTCTTAGTGACTCTGTTAAATATTGAGCGGATAACGGCAAGCGTTGGCTTGTCTGTTGCGCAGGTCTCCCACAGCGTGACCAGTACTTTCTCGGCTTTATCATCACCGCTAACAAATGCGGCGTAGGTAGCGCGGACGGTTTCAGTTGCTCGGCTTTTGATATCAGTACCGAGAATTAATTCTTTGGCGAGGAACTTAGCGTCTTTAATAGTGATCATGTCATATACTCTTTTAGGTTATGGCGCGCGGGTCAGTCCGGTGCCGATGAGTGATATTATACACACCTTGTCGGGCAGTGATATAGCTAAAGCAACTAAATGCAATACGGAACTAGACCGTGATCGCATAACAATAGAGTCTGTTATTCGTTTTAGATCTATGCCTGTAAAAGCATATCAGATGTTATATCAATATATACTTATATATCAATAAGCTATCGTTAATGATTGGGTATTCGTTTGAGTGGTGCAGGTCTGGCTAGTTGGCTGGTTAACGTTGCACCGGCACACACACGCAGTCGCCCCAGATTTATAACATGTTACAACTAATGTCATAGTCTGTGTCAATATAATAGTGTCATAGTCTGTGTCAATACATTATGTCATAGTCTGTGTCAACACCCCCACCCCCTTATCGCTACGTGGACGAACTAGGGGAAAGGTTCAACGCTCTCTCTGGCGGGATTCTGAAACTTCCATGACCCTTAATCATCTTACTATAGGGGACAGAGAAATAATATTAAATACTTCTTTACATTTGCTTCAAAGTGTGCTATAATATATCTATATAGACAATAAAGTAAATAGGGATACACTGCTATTTATATTCAGTGATTAACATACTCCTTATAACTATTGACATTGTCTATAACAACTATGTAATGATGTGTCGTGCATGTACCGACTGTGTCGATCATGTAACGGTAGAGGGTCAATATGTCAGAAGATGCTGCAATGCGTAAGAAGGTTAAACTCTTAAAGAAGAGTGATCCTTCAGAGTACGATGTTAATGAAAACTTCCTTCAGTTTGTCGCGTACTACGTGGAGTCAGGTGATGCACGTGGGTCGTGGACGAAGGCAGGGTATTCCCCTAATAGTGCTGGCAGTGCTATGTCAAGACTCAGAGACAACTGGCGTTTAGTTGAGTCAATGGTTAAGGAACGCATAGGCGCTCATGTCCCTATGGCTCTGACAGGTATCATTGAACTAGCTCAGACAGCTAAGCAGGAGTCTATAAGGTTAAAGGCACAGCAAGACATTCTCTATAGAGCTGGCTATGACAAGCCTATGGAGATGGTACTAACGGACAAGGATGCCAAAGATCTAAAGGATGATGAACTACAGAAAGAACTTCTAGCTATCTTGGGCAAGACCCAGACTATAGATGTTCTCCCAGAAGAAATACACTAACTCTACCATAAGGCGAGTATATGCTACTGCAATACAACAGACCCAACTTTGATACACTACAAGCTGAAGTCGAAGAACAAAGAATGCTTATAGCTAGATTAACTACAGCATTGACGCTATCAGAAGCAGAACTCTCACGAGCTAAGCAGGTAAAGCCTGCAAGAAAGAATGCAACTAGCTCCTGAAGAGATAGCCAGACTGCCGAAGGAACAGCAGGTAAGGCTACTAGAGCTACTACGAGAACAGAAAGACAGAGTCCGATTCAACAAGAAGGACAACTTTAATCTGTATGAATGGCAGCAAGGCTTAGCTAACTCTACTAGCGATGCTCATCAGGTGTTGGCAATGTGTGCTAACCAGATTGGCAAGTCAACAAGCGGTGCTTACATCACTGCCTGCCATCTAACAGGTCTGTATCCTGACTGGTGGAAAGGTAACAAGTTTAAGGAGCCTATCTACTGCTGGGCTTCTGGTGTATCTAATGATACCACTAGAGATATTCTACAGACAGAGCTGTTTGGATTAGCTGAGAGTGAAGAGTCTTTCGGTACAGGTATGGTTCCTCTAGCTCACATAGGTGAGAAGACAAGGAGACGAGGAGCAACAGGTAATACCTATGACAGCGTTATGGTACAGCACCACGATGCTAACGGTAAGCCTGATGGTTGGTCTCGTATTGGCTTTAAGTCCTATGAGATGGGTGAGGAGAAGTTCTATGGCCGTCCTGTTGACTGGGTATGGCTAGATGAGCAGCCACCCTCTAACATCTATACGCAGTGTATCACTCGTACAGTAGCCACGAATGGTTACGTTATGATGACGTTCACTCCAGAGGATGGTATGACTCCTGTTGTCAATCAGTTTATGAATGACATCAAGAAAGGACAGAAGTTAATACAGGCTACGTGGGACGATGCTCCACACCTAGATGAAGATACAAAGGAACAGCTATTGGCACAGTATCCTCCGCATGAGAGGAAACTAAGAAGTCAAGGCATTCCTGTATTTGGTTCTGGTCTTGTGTTCCCTGTGTCAGAGGACTCGTTAATCACTGAACCCTTTGAGATACCTGATCACTGGAAGAGAATAGGCGGACTAGACTTTGGATATGATCACCCCACTGCTGTAGCTTGGATTGCTATAGACGAGGACAGTGATACATATTACATCTACGACACCTATGCAAGCCGTCAGGAGACCGCTATAATCCATTCTGCGGCCATTAAGCAACGACCTGCATGGATACCCATAGCTTGGCCAAAGGATGGCTTACAGAGCGATAAGGGCAGCGGTGTGAGCTTAGCCTCTCAGTACAGAGATCAGGGAGTTAACATGCTGCATGATTGGGCACGTAATCCTAAAGCCTCTGGTGATACAGGTAAAGGTAACAACTTCATTGAGCCTTCGATCATGGAGATGCTACAGCGTATGGAGACAGGAAGGTTTAAAGTGTTTTCGCATTTGCATGACTGGTTCCAAGAGTTTAGATCGTATCACAGAAAGGATGGAAAGATTGTACCAATTAAAGACGACATCATGTCAGCAACTCGGTATGCTGTTATGTGCGCTCAATTCGCAGTAGCAGGTAAGACACAAAACTGGACTGACTATAGTGATCGGTCGCTTCCTATTAAGAACTGGAGTAATGTATAAATGGATACAGGTATTACAAACGAATCGTTATCAGAGGTAGTTAACCGAGAGCTTAATGCCGCTGACTCGTGGGCTAACGGAGATCTTGCAGATCAACAGGCAGAGGCACTTGACTATTACTATGGTCAGCCCTTTGGCGACGAGGAAGAAGGATTCTCTTCAGTAGTAACACGAGACACCTTGAAGACAGTAGAGGGTATCATGCCATCACTGATGAAGGTGTTTGCATCAGGAGATACCTTTGTAGAGTTTGAACCTACAGGTGCAGAGGATGTAGCAGAAGCACAGCAGGCTACAGACTATTTGAACTATGTATTTGATAAGCGTTGTGATGGCTTTTCTGTATTGTACACTTGGTTTAAAGATGCACTACTAATGAAGAATGGTCTTGTAGAAGTAAGCTGGTCACAGGATGAGCTATGTGACATACAGAACTTTACAGCTATTGAACAGATTGAAGTTGATGCACTTGAAGCAGAAGAGGAAGTAGAGCTTGTACACAAAGAAATCAATGAAGAAGACCCCAATCTCTATGATGTTACTATTCGCCGTACTAACAATCGCGGTCGTCCAGTCGTTGACTGTATCCCATCCTCTGAGTTTAGGATTAAGGCGCGAAGCAAAAGCATCAAGGATTCAGACTTCGTTGCGCGAGTACAAGACGTTAGTATTGGATCACTAGTTGACTATGGGTTCAACCGTGAGGATATCTCAGAAGGGCATGGCTCTCGCTTAATCAAGAACCAAGTAGAGAACTCTCGCTTCGGTGATGTAGAAGAACCTCACGACTTCAGCAATGACACTGTTGTTGAATATGTCAAGGCATGGGTTCGTACCTTTGATGAAGAAGACGAGAAGATGAAACTCTTTCAAGTCCACATGGTAGGTAACGTGGTGCTTGAGAAGGAAGAAGTAGGCGAGATACCTATCATTAACTTGTCTCCTATTATGATGCCACACAAGTTCACAGGCGTTAGTATTGCTGACTTGGTAATGGATATTCAGGAAATACGCAGCAAGATGTGGAGACATACTCTTGACAACCTAGCATTGTCTAATGCTGGACGTTACGCTGCCGTAGAGAATCAGGTTAACTTGCAGGATCTTATTGACAACCGCATTGGTGGTATTGTCCGTGAGAAGGTACAGGGTGCAGTACGACAGCTTCCAGTGCCACAGCTAGGTAACGCTACCTTCCCATTCCTTAATGAGCTAGAGAAGGAGCGAGAGGACAGAGCTGGTGTGTCGCGTATGACTCAAGGTCTTGACGCTGCTGCCCTTACATCTAACACTGCGGCCACTGCTGTTAATCAGGTAATGACTGCTGCTCAAGAGAAGATTCAGCTTATTGCTCGCATCTTTGCAGAGACAGGTGTTAAAGAACTGTTCCTACAACTATACCGACTGAGCCGTACTAACAACTCAGAGGTTGACATTGTAAAACTACGTGGTCGCTTTGTACCTGTTACCCCTTATGATTGGAAGGATCGCTTTGACATGACTGTCACTGTAGGTCTAGGTAACCAGAACAAAGACCAGCAGTTGATGCACCTTAACAACATCTCTACTATGCTACGTGGTATTGGCGAGACACGCTTTGGTTATCTTATTAACGCAGAGCATGTACATACCCTAGCTACAGAGTTCATCCAAAACGCTGGCTATAAGAATGCAGCTCAGTTTATTGGCGACCCTCGTGACGTACAGCCACCTGAGCCACAGCCGTCTGCTGATATGGTAGCAGCTCAAGGCGAAGCACAGAAAGATGTAGCCGATGCTCAGCTTAAGCAAGTACAAGCTCAGGCACAGCAGGCAGAAGCTCAGATGAAGCAGGCTGAGTTCCAGCTTAAACTAGAAGGGTTGAAGTTTGAGCGTGAGAAGTTCGAGTGGATGAAGAAGAAAGAAGCAGCAGAGCTAGGACTTGAAGCACAGCAGAAACGCCCTGTTGGTATCGGTGACAGTAAACTACGAATGAGTGAGATGTGATTTGACTGACGAACAGAAAGCTAATACAGCCCGTGAGCTACTTCGAGGGGGCCTCTTAACCGAGGCTCTTAAGGATATTAAGTCCAGTATATCTACAGCGTGGACAGTAGCAGAAGAATCTGAAGAACGTGACAAACTATGGTACTTGCAAAAGTCAATAGATATGTTTGAGGATGTAATAGAAGGCTATGTGTCCAACTATGAATATCAACAAAAGGTTAAATAGTTCTTTACTTTTGATTCAAAGTGTGGTATAATATATACATAGATTAACCTAACAGATTAATAGGAGACTACCCCAAGTGGATGTCGATAACAGTTCAAGTATTGAAAGTGCAGTAGCAAGTCTTTTGACACCCTCCCCTGTGGAGCAAGTTAATGAAGAAGAGCTAGAGCAAGAAACCCTCGAAGAGGAAACTCAAGAGGTCGCTTCTGAAGACGAGTCTAACGATGAGATTGAAGAAGAGGAAGACACTGAAGGCGTAGAGGATGACGCAGACAGTGACTCGGACGTGGGGGATTCTGACGAAGTAGATAATCAATCAGATACTCAAGAGGAGACTTCAGAGGATACGCTGCATACCGTTAAGGTAGATGGTGAAGAGTACGAAGTTAACCTTGAAGAGTTGAAGAAGGGATATCAACTAGAGAAGAATTACACTAAGAGAGTCCAGAAGCTACAGGATGAGTCTAAGGAACTTGAGAGTCTGAAGACCAACCTAAGTAGTGAAAGACAACAGTATCTTCAACTTATGGAACTAGCCGCTACTCAACAAATGGCGGAGGTTAATAAGAACAAAGAACTGCTAACTACGATTGATAAAGATGCTGATCCCGTAGCTTATGTACGACAGCAGTTGCACGTTCAAGACATAGAGGCTAATCTACGTCAGAACATTGAAGGCTTTAAACAAGCTAAGCAACAGGCTGAAGCACAGAAGCAGGAGCAGCGTACTAAGCTCGTAGCTCTGGAACAAGAGAAACTATCTCAAGTATTACCTGAGTGGGTATCTCCTGACTTTCAGAAAGGTGTTATCGAATATGCAAAGGAAGTGGGTTATGCAGACTCCGACCTGAACAACATCGTTACCGCCCGTGACATTGCAGTGCTGAACAAGGCTCGACTTTACGATGAACTTGTTAGTAAGAAAGCTACCGTTAAGAAAAAGCGACAGCCTATTATTAAGAAGAAAGTTAAAGCGTCCTCGCCAGCAGATGCACAGACACGAAAGGCTCGCGCCGTTAAGGAACAACGTCAAAAGCTAAAACGCTCTGGTTCAGTGAATGATGCAGCATCTGCTCTTCTATCGCTGACTTCTTAATTATACTTTAAAGGAATACTACAATGGCTAACCCCGTATTTGAAACCTATACTACTAAAGGTATCCGCGAAGACCTCGCCGATATTATCTACAACATTGCACCAACCGAAACTCCTTTCATGTCCAACATTGGCAAAGGCTCTTCTAAGGGTACTTACCACGAGTGGCAGGTCGATGATCTGGCCGCTGCTGCCGACAACTTTGTCGCTGAAGGCGCTGACGCTGCGGCTGCTGAAAGTAACGCTACTACTCGAGTGGGTAACTACACTCAGATCTCCAGCAAGACTGTATCTGTATCTGGTTCTAACGACGCTGCTGATTCAGCTGGTCGTGCCTCTGAGATGGCTTATCAGCTAGCTAAGAAAGGTATGGAACTGAAGCGCGACATGGAAGTTGCTTTTGTCGGTGTTGACAAAGCTTCTGTTGCTGGTTCTGCTGGCACTCCTCGTCAGTTGGCTTCTGCTACTTCTTGGATTGCTACTAACGTCAACCTTGGCGCTGGCGGTACTGCTTCAAACGGTTTGGGTACTAACGTATACTCTGCTGGTACTGATCGTGACTTTACTGAAGCTATGCTTACAGATGTTATTGAGAAGTGCTGGGTAAGTGGCGGCGCTCCAACTATCATCATGGCTAACGCTTTCCAGAAGCGCAAGATCACTGCCTTCACTGGTAACGCTACTAAGTTCAAGAACGTAGACGACAAGAAGATTGTCAACGCTGTAGACGTTTATGTATCTGACTATGGTGAGTTGAGTGTTGTACCTAACCGCTTCATGCAAGCTGACAGCGTTCTCGTTATCCAGCCTGACATGTGGTCTGTTGATACTTACCGTGACTTCCAGACTTTTGATCTGGCTAAGGTAGGCGATTCCGAGCAGAAGCAGTTGCTTGCTGAGTACACTTTGAAGTGCAGCAACGAAGCAGCTAACGGTGCTATCCGTGATCTTAACGTAAGTTAATTGTTAAGAGCTACGTTGGCTGGGTTGTCTTTAACTAGGCAGCCCAGCCTTTTATTTATAAACTGGAGTAGGTATGTCGGACGTTAAAACCCATATAATTAAGAATAATGACGGGACTCTTAGCCTCGGCACAACCCAAGACTATTCCAGTATCTTTGATCAGAATAAGTACGAAGCCAACAACAACATTAACCGAGTATCTGACAGAGATACCTTTGGTCGTAAGATTGCTTCGATACCGCTGAATTTAATCAATGCTTGGTGCAAAGAATGGAACTGTTCTATGCAGGAGCTATTTCAAGACCCTTCCTTGAAGGCAAAGATGATGGCAAGGCTGCGCGATAGCAGCTACTTGAAACTTCGTACAGATCATGGGCGCATATAATGGCAGCAAACAACCTAGGAGAACTCAGAGCTTTAGTTAAAGACTGGGGCAACCGCACAGATATATCTGATCCTACACTAAACTCTTTTATTAACATAGCTCAAGACAGAGCTACTAGAGTTCTTCGTCTTCCTGTATCGGAAGCTTTCTCTACTATCACAGTATCCAATAACACACTGCTCCTCCCCACTGATTACATTGAAGCAAAGTCTTTAACTATTCAGATCAACGGACGCACTGTTGAATTACAGCGTAAGGACTTGGCTTTTGTATCAAAACAAATAGCTAATGCCAGTGGTCAGCCTAAGTACTTTGCACGTAAGCAGAACAAGTTTATCATTGGCCCTTCGTCTACTACAACTGCTGCTGATCTTTATTATTATTACGCTACAGCTAATCTTGTTAACGACACAGATACTAACTGGTTTGTCGAACAGGCTACTAGTATGTTGATTTATGGTTCACTAGTAGAACTATCTTTATATACAAAGAATCCAGAAGAAGCTGCACAGTGGGAAACTAAGTTCCGAGCAGAAGCAGCAGAGCTTGTTCAGATGGCAGACAATGCCGACTGGTCAGGTTCTTCCATTAGCATTATACCTAAGAGGTAAGACATGACAGGCTTTTATGAAAACTACGATGATGCTGAAGGCGTACACAAAGGCAGTGCTGAACAGTCTGCTTTAGAGGCAGCAGCTTCTGCAACCGCAGCAGCATCTTCTGCAACATCATCAGAAACATCAGCAACTTCTTCTAGTACTAAAGCAGGTGAGGCAGCTACATCAGCAAGCACCGCTACGACTAAAGCAGCAGAAGCAGCTACGTCAGCCACCACTGCTACTACTAAGGCAAGTGAATCAGCTACGTCAGCAGCAGCATCAGATACGTCAGCAACAGAGTCAGCTACGTCAGCAACAGCTTCTGAGTCTTCAAGACAGGCATCAGCTTCAGCAGCAGCCGTTGCAGTTTCAGCATATGGTAGTGCTTTTAATTCAGCAACTGCGTCAGCAGCTTCAGCAACAGCAGCAGCGGGATCAGAGTCAGCAGTAGCTGCATCAGCAACAGCAGCAGCAGGTTCAGCAACTACAGCTAGTACTTCAGCAAGCAACGCTGCTACATCAGAGACTAACGCAGCTACCTCAGCCACAGCAGCAGCAGCTTCAGCAACACTGGCTAACAGTGCAGAAGTTGTTACAGTTGCAGGTATTGCTTCGGACGTAACAGCCGTAGCTGGTATTGATGGTAATGTTACAAGCGTAGCAGGTATTGCTTCTGACGTAACTACCGTAGCCGCTGAACCCCTTAAGACTAATATCGCAACAGTAGCCGCAACTCCGCTCAGCACTAACATTAATATTGTAGGGCCAGCAGCATCTTCAGTAACTACTGTCGCAGGTGACATAGCTAAGGTTAACACTGTCGCTGCTGACCTCAGCGGTTCTGATACTATTGGAACTGTCGCGGGTGTTGCTTCTAATGTTACAACTGTGTCGGGCATTGCCGCTGACGTAACTACTGTAGCTGGCATCACTGCTGGCGACATATCTTTAGTTGCAGCGATTGACGATAAGGTAACACAGGTTGCAGCTATTAATGATCAAGTAGCTGTAGTAGGCTCTGATCCCTATAAGACAAAGGTTGAAACTGTAGCAGAGTCTGTATACAAAGGAAAAGTAGAAACTGTATCTGGTCTTACTTCAGAAGTTACTTCAGTAGCTAACATTGCTTCTGATGTTACTACTGTATCTGCTAACATTACAGATATACAGAACGCAGAACAAAACGCAAACACAGCTACTACTAAAGCAGCAGAGAGTGCTGCCAGTGCTGTAACATCAGCAGCATCAGCATCTACTTCAGCATCTTCAGCAGCAGCGTCAGCCTCTTCAGCAACCGCAGCAGCATCGTCAGAATCAAACGCAGCTACCTCTGAATCAGACGCGGCTGTCTCAGCATCTTCAGCAACTGTTTCAGCGGCTTCAGCACAGTCTTCAAAAGAAGCAGCAGCAGTGTCAGAGACTAACGCAGCAGCTTCTTACGATAGCTTTGATGACAGATACCTTGGTGTTAAAAGCTCAGCGCCTGCTACCGATAACGATGGTGGTGCTTTGTTAACTGGTGCGTTGTACTTCAACTCTACCAACAACACCATGAATGTCTTCACAGGCAGCGCATGGGCACCTGTAGCCAACAACAACATCATCAATCCTAATGTTGCCTTGACTCAAGACTTAGCTACTAACGGTAATGACATTAAGTTTGGCGACAACGACAAGGCTACGTTTGGTGCTAGTGATGACCTACAGATTTTCCATGATGGTATCCACAGCCGTATTATTGATGCAGGGACAGGTAATTTAAGCCTACAAGGTAATGATTTAAGAATTAAAAACTCTGATGCTACTGCAACTTATATACAAGCGGCTAATGGAGGGGCTGTTGAGTTAGCTTACAATAACAACATTAAACTAGCCACCACCTCCACAGGCATAGACGTTACTGGTAATGTTGTTGCCGATGGGCTTAGTGTTGATGGTACTGCTACTTTTGACACTGTAAGCACTTTATTTGCTAACTTAAACTACTTTGGTTCAACTAAAGGAAAACTTTCTACTGACGGTATTAACTTTAATATTGAAGCAACTGCCAACCTTTACACTAAAGTTAACTCCGCTACTAGGATGCTGGTCGGAGGCAACGGAGACATCAGCTTCTACGAGGACACAGGCACAACGCCTAAGTTGTTCTGGGATGCTTCTGCGGAGTCTTTGGGTATTGGTGATAGCAGTGCTATTAGTACAATATCTGGCGCACCTTTGCGTATAGGATATGCTGGGGCAAACAATACTAATTTTGATGGGATACACTTTCTATCTGGGTCAAATGTAGGTGGGACAGCTTTCATTGACTATCGCCGTGATGCAAATAGTACATCATCAAGCCTTTTGTTAGGTACTTCCAACACAGAACGCATGCGCATAGACGCATCAGGCAATGTGGGTGTTGGTACTAGTTCGCCTTTCGGACGTTTAAGTGTAGACGTAGCTGCTGGTGCGCCAGCCTCTTCAGGCAACATGACTAACGGCTTTACTGTTCACAACAGTAATGGCGGACGTGCTATTCAGCTAGGCGTTAATGAGTCTGGTGCTTATAACTATCTTCAGTCTTCTTATGTAAATAATGCAAACGTAGCAGTAGATATGGCGTTCTTTACTGGCGCTAACGAACGCATGCGCATAGACGCATCAGGCTTAGTAACTGTAAAAGGTTCTGGAGCTGGTAGCGTTTCTGACCATTTTAGAATTGAAAGCAGTGATACGGAATCAAAGTTAGCTTTTGTAAACACAACTGGCAACGGTGCTATTACTCAAAGCGGCGGCGATATGCGCTTTATGACAAGCACTGCTAACACAGAACGCATGCGCATAGGGTCTACGGGGCAAGTTCTCATTGGTCGAACGACAACAAGCGGTGTAAGTAACGGTCACAGGTTTGATGCTAGTGGCTTTACACAGCACGTCAGAGACGGTAGTTCAGTGCTTGAGTTATCAAGAGGGACAAGCGATGGAGACATCCAAGTCTTCAAAAAAGGCGGCACAACCGTAGGTAGTATTGGTACTTTTGGTGGTACTACTTATTTTGCGAGTAATTCACACGGATTTTTAATAAACGGCACTCAAATTGAGCCATGTAACAATAATGGCGGTAGGCTTGATAACACTGTAGATGTTGGCTCATCTACTTATCGCTTCAAAGACCTCAACCTATCAGGTACTGTCAACACCGAAGCTGTCAGCACAAACTCCCTAGACCTCCAAGCAATCGCTGAGTCAAAATCAGTTACTGCCACAGACGTATTTGTCTATGACACTAGCAAGGACTCTGACGGTGGTGCATGGAGACATCGCACACAAGGCACTAGCTGGTACAACGAGGCGTTAAACACTGGCGTTCGTGGTGCAACTAAGAAGTTCCCTGCGGTTGCTGTGATTGTTGCTCTTCCTAACGGGGGTTTTATTATTTATGATGGTGATGACCCTTCAATGCCTATGTGGAAAACCTGCACTCAGCATGCGTTTTGGTATGAGGGCGTTGTTACAAGTATTACAGCACGAGACGGTTCGGTTTTTGTTGGGTGTACTTTAGATGTTTACAAGCACGACTTTATCTCTGACACTTCTCGTGAATGGCTCAATTCTGAATACCGTTTAAAAGTCGATTCTCTTGGTGCAAACTCCCAATCAGGAAACTACATTCTTTTAGGTAATTACGGTATTGTAAATCGTTACGTAAACGATGTCGCAGTAACCGTCCTCCCCAACGCACCTATAGACGCTGACACTGGACTACCTGTGCCAACCATAGCGGTTGCTACTATTAGTGGTGTGAGTGTTATTAAGGATGATGGGACTGTTGTTGATATTACTCATACTGCGTCTACTTACAAAGGTGCAAAAGACATAACCTTTAAAGGCGAGCAGATAAGTTACTCATCTCAGCAGTCAGGAGGTTCTGCAAACTACTGGCGCAAGGTTTATATTGACATTCCTAGTTCAGATGTCTCAGGAGCGTATCTTCAGAGCATAGCTGGAGTGACTGCGTTTGATGCGAGGGGGACAGTTGGACAGCAACCACCTATAAATACAAATGATTCTCTAGGAGACGGCTCTAACAACATAAAAGACGCAATTCACGATGCAGTGGGTTTCACTAATAAACTAACTTTATTAGATGTAGGCACTTATTCTGCCACAGCAACAAACTTTGATTCAGCTTTAGCCTACATCACCTCCGACTACAACACAGGTTGGATGAACGGTGACATCAAGTTAGCTACCCTTTCGGATACTGATGATACAAATGTTACTGGGTCTGAGTTGATTACTAATGGTACGTTTGCTTCGACTAATTTATCCGATTGGAGTGAAATTGAGATTGGCTCGGGCACAGCAACCTTTAATGTTACGTCTGGCGCATTGCGTGTTAATCTGGGAGGCTCTTATGACAGCGGTGTAGGGCAACAGTTTACAACTGTAGCGGGTCAAACCTATGCGCTATCTTTTGATGTATCTTTCGTTACGAACTTTAACCTTTCAAACTATATTCAGTTTAGTGTCGGAACTAGCCTAAACAACGTCAACCTCGGATACTCAACTTTAACTTCTGATGGCACATACACGCTTACTTTTACTGCTACTGGAACAACAGCGTGGGTCAGTATTCGGTCTGCGTCTAGTGCTAACACAACAGGTGAATATAGCCTAGACAACATCTCAGTACGCCTAGCAGAACCAGACCGCAGTGTTAACGGCAACGGTCTCCAAGTATTCGGCACAGTCACTAAGACGGCTGTAGCAACGGGTGCTGACCTTGTGGCGTACAGTGGGTTCTCTAGCAGTAACTATCTGCAACAGCCTTATAACAGCGACCTAGACTTTGGTACGGGTGACTTCTGTATAACCATGTGGCTTAAATTTAATACTGACAATGCTTACGATGGGATATTTGACCGTGCGTACTACACAGGTAGCGCATACTCTGGAAGCGGATTCAGGATAGAAACTGGTGGTAATAATTCTTTAGTCTTTAAGCGACAAGATGGATTAACTATATTCTCCGTTGGAAGCAACCCAACGGGAACGTGGCTTTCATACACACTTACCAGAAAAAGTGGCGTTATTTATGTGTATGTTAATGGTGTTTTGCAGGGCAGTGTCGCCAACACTACAGACTTTACAAACGTAAATGCCAAATTGCGTGTTGGTGGTAAGTTCAATGGTACGCCTCAAGATAACACATCAACAGCACTTTTCCGCATCTCAGCCACAGCCCCAACCGCTGAACAGATAGCCAAGATGTATCGTGACGAGAAGCCTCTGTTCCAAGAGGGCGCTCAAGCTACCCTGTACGGCACTTCAGACGCTGTAACAGCCCTAGCCTATGACGATGACACAGAGTTACTACACGCTGGTACTTCAGCAGGTCGCTCAGTGTTCAAAGGACTACAGCGAGTATCCAACACCACAGACGCAGTTGGCGCAGCCATTAGCGCATCTAACGACTTAGTAGTAGAGGAGTAAGCATGACAGTCAAGATTAATAAGCCCGCAGTCAATCTGCGAGAAGAGCTAAACGAACTCAAGAAACCTACGGGGCTAGCTGGTGAGGCTATGCTCCGTGCTGAGACACCACAGGAGCAGTTTAATCTGATTGGTGCTGGGCGCAGGAACTTGTTGATTAATGGTGATTTTCGAGTTTGGCAAAGAGGGGAAGGTCCGTTCACATTAACTTGGAGTCAATACACAGTTGATAGGTGGAATACTTTCAGCGCAAATGCCACTCTAGTAGTCAGCCACGGAACAGATGATTCTTACAGGGATTACGCTGCATGGACAGTTACAGTAAAACCTACAAACGATAGAGTGCAGCCGCAGCAGGTGATAGAAAAGGGATTAACCCCCAACACGCAATATACTCTGTCTTTTCTAGCAAGAGGAATAGGGTTTTTAGATGATGTTGAACTTAGGCAAGGCGGCGCTACTTCTCAGTTCTTTATCCCCGAAGACAATGTTTTACGAGATGGAACTGAGTGGGTAAAGTATACTCACACTTTTACAACGCCTTCCAACATGGATAGAGATAATACTGTAGCTCTGATTTGGCATCTAAGTCAGTCTACAGATAAGCTGGAACTGTCAGAAGTCCAACTAGAACTAGGTAAAGTAGCCACCCCATTCGAGCATCGTTCATACGGTGAAGAGCTGGCGTTGTGTCAGCGGTACTTTACTCAAATAAAAACAGGGCGAATTGGGGGCGTTATTAATGCTAGTGGGCATGGAATTGTGTCTCACCCAGTTGCTTTTAATATGAGAGCAGCGCCATCGGCAAGTTATAGCGGTACACCCCCCATATATTATATGAACGGTACGTCACAACTAAGTAGTACGGTCAGCGGTATTGGCGGCTCTAATGGCTATTCCTTAAACTTATATAAAGCAAACGGTAACACGGGGCATGGGCTATCGTTCTGGGTGGATCTTAGCAATGCTAATTATTTTAACTTTGACGCGGAGCTTTAATAATGTTTAGAGCGTACTTAAATCCGGAAGAAACTTATACCCAAAGCATTTATGCCGAAGCGGGGCATCTTTCTATCCCCGCAGACCCAGCCAACAAAGACTATCAAGCCGTACTCGATGATATTATCGAACAAGGCGCTGACTGCTTTGAAGGCGATATACCCGAAGACTTACAAGCTGCGGCAGATGCAAAACAATTTGCACAGCAGGTAGTTGCTTATACAGCAGCAACAGCTCGAATAGCTCAGTACATCTTGTCCGTAGGTCGTGAAGAAGTAGTAGAAAGCCAGCCAACAGGCGAGCAAGTCTACAACGAAGAAACCTTTGGGATGGAAGATGTGATGGCTGATGTTATTACTCAGACAGCTATCGAGCCTTTGGAAGCTACTGTGGAAGTCACTGTATACGGTGATGACCCAGAAGCAGAACCTACTGTAGAAACTGTACCCAACCCACTAATCGTAACAGATGTTGAAGAACGTACTGCGGCTCAAGCTGTTATTGA
>Ga0206682_10001290_pt1 | contig 24940 bp, 20 predicted proteins | sample M240m12015metaG_FD_155444 | JGI IMG/M metagenome (GOLD analysis project Ga0206682, IMG submission 155444) | Ammonia-oxidizing marine archaeal communities from Monterey Bay, California, United States - M2 40m 12015 | ecosystem: Environmental > Aquatic > Marine > Intertidal zone | place: USA...
GACGAAGGGGAGCGGGCGGGCGGACGCGGGTATCGATACATCCGCCGGACCCTCGGCTCCCTCTTCAACGGCTCCTGGGAAAGGACGGCTCTCGAGGCTGGCGGGCGGCGGCGGCGGCCTGGGCGGGTCCAAGGGCTTGGGCGGCGGCGGGCTCGGGTCACGGCTCGCGGCGGGCGCGACCCTCGCGTCCGGCGGGGAGACCAACGCTCAGGCGGAGACGGCGGCGGCGGCGGTTGGCAGCAAGTTTGACTCGATCGCCGCGGCGGTTGACATTCGGCCCAAGCAGACGGCACGGAAGAGCAGGGGTCTCAGCGCCGCGACGCTGGCGATGGCGGGTAAGAGGAAAGGCGGGAAGAAGGGTTCCGAGGCGACCAACTGAGGTTCCTACTAGGATCCCTTGTAACGATACGACGACGAAACTGCGCAGCTTTTTGTGCGAATTAAATAAAATGATCGATCGATCCGGGTGGAGCCCGAGGGTGTCCGTTCATCACTGACCGACTTTGTCTCAGACGAAGTGGTCGTGACCCTTGCTGTATATTTTCTTCACCAGCGCGGCAATCTCCGCGTCGCTCCCACCCTCGCAAACCTTCCTGTGCAGCTCCTGCTTGATGTGGTTGTTCACCAGCTCCGTGAGTCCGCGCCTGAGCACGGGGTGGAGCTTGATCTCGGCGCCCTCCGCGAGGAGCTCCTCGGGCTGGAACCAGCCCCAGGTCTCGTACTCCTCGTTGCACATCACCATCGACGCCTTCTCCTCGTCGGTGATCTCCGCGGTCATGATGACGTTGATGTCCGCGGTGCCGTTCCCGCACGGCTCCTGCTTGCGGAACTGCCACAACATCGTCTGCGCGCACACGAACGACCACCGCGAGGGGTCGATCTCGAGCTTGGTCTCGCGCTTGCAGTTGCGCGCGGCCGCCTCCTCGATGGTATCGCCCGCCTTCATGCGGCCGCCGAGGAACCACCAATCCGGCTGCGGCTCCACCTTGCGCTTGCCGAGCATCGCGTTGCCCTGCGAGTCCGTCAGGAATATGTCCGCGCATCCCTTGACGAAGACGTCCAGGGCGCGGCTGTACTCCACGTCGTCCAGGAAAGTGCTGTTGCGCGTGTACGTGCCCGTCACGTAGTGGGGCAGGCCCAGGAACGGGTTGTTCGTGTCATCCGCGGTCGGCATGGTGTCCGTCGTCCGTGTGTGGCGCGCCGTCGATCTGCGATGGGTGTTGAGCACTTTTTCCGGGACGTGTGGTGCCGATCTGCCGATTTGAGGCCCACAGCACCGGAGTCGACGGTTCGATTTACTTTCAAATTCACGATCAATGTTGAAAGCAACCATGGGTCAAATCGTATTTTGCCTATCGAACCACCGATCAGGCAAAAAGACGGCGAATGATCGACGACCCGCACGTTTCACTCGCGCCGATCTGAGACGAGCCCTCTAGTAGAGACCCGATACCGAGATCCCGCTCACTTCACGGCGCGCCATCGCGTAGGCCTCTCTGGTGTGATCGGTTGGTAGGCATGGGCGAAACCCCGGAAAGTCTCAAGGCTGCGGCGAACGCTCTGTTCAAAGGTGCGCGTCTCTCGGTATTCCCACGTCACGCTCCGATCCGAAGGTTTTCGATCCGCGGTTTCGCCCGCTAACCTGACCGCCGCCGTCCCGCGCGTTCCACAGAGCACAAATACGCCAAGGCGGTCGAGGCGTACAGCCGCGCGCTGGAGGTGTCACCCAACAACGCCGTCCTCCTATCCAACCGCGCGTTCGCACACGTCAGACTGGAGAACTACGGCAGCGCCATCGCAGATGCGTCCAGCGCCGTCGAGTCCGACCCGAACTACATCAAGGCGTACTATCGCCGCGGGACGTCGCAGTACGCGCTCGGACACCTCGCCGATGCGCTCAAGGACTTCAAGACGGTGTGCCGGATGCAGCCGCAGGACCGGGACGGGCGCTTGAAGCTCAAGGAGTGCGAGAACGCGCTGAGAAAGAAGAGATTCGAGGAAGCCATCGCCGCGCCCGAGGACGAACTCGTGAAGATCTCCGACACGGTGGACGTCGACGCCATGGTCATCGACTCGACGTACGACGGCGCACATCTGGGCGACGACAAGGTCATCACGCAAGCCTTCGTCGAGGACATGATCGCGCGGTTCAAGGACCAGAAGACGCTCGCGTTCAAGTACGCCTTTGAGATTTTGATGCAGTCCAAAGCCATCCTGGAGGCGCTGCCCACGCTGGTGGACGTGCCGGTGCCGGAAGGGACGCACTTCACCGTGTGCGGCGACGTGCACGGGCAGTTCTTCGACATGTGCAACATCTTCGACCTCAACGGCCACCCGAGCGCGAGTAACCCGTATTTGTTCAACGGAGACTTCGTCGACCGCGGGTCGTACTCCACCGAGGTGATCATGACGCTGCTCGCGTACAAGTGCATGGACCCGTCCTGCGTCCACCTCGTTCGCGGCAACCACGAGACGGCGGCGATGAACAAGATGTACGGCTTCGACGGTGAGGTCAAGGCGAAGTACTCCGTGAAACTCGCAGATCTCTTCCAGGAGGTGTTTCAGTACCTGCCCCTCGCCATCGTGCTCGGGACGAAGGTCTTCGTGGTGCACGGCGGTTTGTTCAGCAGGGACGGCGTCACCTTGGACGACCTGCGTAAGATCGACAGGTTCCACGAGCCGCCCGACAGCGGCGAGTTCTGCGAGATGCTGTGGAGCGATCCGGGCCCTATGCCGGGGCGGCAGCCGAGCAAACGCGGCGTGGGCGTCGCGTTCGGCGCCGACGTGACAAAGAAATTTTTGGAATTGAACAACCTGGAGCTGGTGGTGCGTTCGCACGAGGTGAAGGATGAGGGATTCGAGGTGGACCACGACGGCAAGCTGATCACGGTGTTCAGCGCGCCAAACTACTGCGACCAGATGGGGAACAAAGGCGCGTTCATTCGGTTCGAGAGCGACATGACGCCGCACTTTACGCAGTTTGAAGCGGTGCCGCACCCGCCGTCCAGGCCCATGCAGTACGCCAGCAACAGCCACATGTTCCAGTGAGCGCGTCGCGTGTGTATTAGACTCTAGTCTATGATGATACGAATAGACCGAAGGTACCCGAGAGTGCGCGGTCCTTGACGGACGAGTCGAGCAGCGCTTCACGAAAGCGCGCCGCCCGCAATCGGGAAAGGTTTACTCCCTCCTTCGTAAATGTTAGCGCCAGTTTGGTGCCAGTTTGGCCACGTAGCATCTTGTTTTCCTGCCGAGCAGTCGAAGGGGCGCTTCAACATAGGGGCGCGCACGCGGGTCGAACGCGAAGGGTTCCGGCATGGGGGCGTGCGGAAGCAAGAAGGATGAGGAGACTGTCATCGTCTACGACGAGCGCGACCGCCCTCGGCGCGTCAGCGTGACTGAGTACGGGCAAATCAACGACGCGCACCAGCGCAAGTTGAACAACATGGGATACGACAACGCGGGCCCGTCGGCTAATCCGTACGTGCAGCGGAGCGGGGTTCGCGACGAGGTCCGGGTGGAACCCATCCCGGAGTACGTGGTGGACTATCGCAAGGACGGGGCGCAGCTGAAGGAGGAGCTGCAGCGGGATAAGCTGCAGCAACGCGAGATGGAGGAGAGGGACAGCGGCACCGAGGGTCGCCTGGTGACGAGGGGCGCGTCAGAACCGAGCCTGATGGACCAGCACGGGTCGCCGACGTCGCCGAAGGGCGATTCCCTCAAGGACGGCGAGTGCATCGTGTGCCTCGACGCGCCCAGGACACACCTGATGCACCCGTGCGGGCACCTGTCCATGTGCGAGCGGTGCGCGGGGACCCTCATGGCGTCGGTGCTGCCTAAATGCGCGGTGTGCAGAAAAGACGTGGACTCCATCGTCAAGGTTTATAAATGACGCTAAAGTACCCCGGTGCACTTTGTAACATAAAAAGAAACGAGATTCGTGTACGCGTAAGAGTTACTCGAGCATGGCGACGACACACCATCGGCTCACCAAGTCACCAAGCGTCGTCGTCGTCGCCCATCGCCGCCGCCTGCAACTCCCGCGTCACAGACTGCAAAATCTCTGCGCACCGCTCAGGCGCCGTCGTCGGCGCGCACATCACGTATAGCACGTTACCCAGCGGCCTGGCCTGGATGGAGTGCGCCCGGAGCTTCAACACGATCTCCTTCGCGGCGCCGCTGCTGTACCCGCCCCCGGACCCGTCGTCCACCTCCACCGCGAGCACGCAACCGATGGACGTGACGCCCTTGACGTTGGGAAGCATCGATAACTCATTCACCGCACCGACGTCCCAGAGCTCCCGCAGCCTCAGCGTCGCGTTGGGACCGCGTCCGTGTTTGGGCTGCTCGCGGTCGATGAGCAGCCCGCCGTCGGATCCACCGCGAAACCCGCCCCCGGCGTCGACGCCCTCCACGATCAAGTTCGGGTTCGCCTCGGGGTCCCTGTGAATGAACAAAACAAGTCGTCAGTCTAATCGCCGATGCAGCAAAAATGAAAAGAAACGCACCGGTACATTCTCAGCGCCTCAGCCGCGACGGCGCACCCCACCGGGTACGCCGTGTACGAGTGCCCGTGGAGCAGCGCGTGCATCTTCGTCGGTCCCCTGAAGGCGTCGAAGACCTCCTCGGTCGCCGCGGTGACCGCGAGCGGCACGAGCCCGCCGGTGAGGAGCTTGGCGTAGCACGACACGTCGGGGGCACACCCGTCGCCCAAGAGCTCCCACGCCCCCTCGGCTCCGAGCCGCCAGATCCCGGCGAATACCTCGTCGAGAACAACGGGAAGGCCCCGCTCCTTGCACGTCAAGATGAGGACGCGCTGGAAGAGGGGATCGATGAGGTCCATGCCACCCGCGCCGTGTAGCACGCACTCCATGACGAGCGCCGCAACCGGGGCCGCGTTCGGATCCGCTTCAACATCGTCGAGGATCTTTTCGACGGCGCCGCGGTATACCCCGAATAGCTCGCTTTTGTCCCTCGTCGCCCAGTCGAAAGCCCCACCGCGTGTCTCCCACCCGGTACTCGCCTCGTCCACGCCCCAGCTCCCACCCACCGCCGCGAACTCGGGCCTGATCCCGTCCGTCGGCTGCGTCACCACCCACCGACCTTTCCGCAACTGCAGCGTGGGCGGGTTCATGAACAAACCCCGAGGCTTGTACCACGGCGTCTGGAGCGGGCCGGTGAACACGCTCGGCGCCTGCATGTCCATCGTACCGAGCGTATCCCCGTGGTAGCTACCGTCCAGCGCGAGCACCTGCACCTGCGGGAGGGTATCCGCGGTGTCAATCGCGGACGCGGCGCCCGCCTCGACGTGACCTTTCCGGACGTAATACGCTCGGATGGCCATCTTCACGGCAACCTCCATGGCGGTGGACCCGTTGTCGGAGTAGAACACCCGTGTGGCCCACGACCGGCCGGCGCCGAGGAGTAAACCCCTGGCGGCGTCCAGCGCGGCGTCGTGGGCGTTCTCGGGGAACATGACGTGCCCCCAGCGACCCGCCGCGTGCGCCGCCGCTCGCACGAGTCTGTGCTGGAGCTCTTTACTGACGCCCTGGGTCCACCAGCTCGCGGCGCCGTCGAACCGCAGCTGCACCGACCCGGGCCCCGCGCCCTCGGCGTCCTCGACGTATATCCCGAAGTCCTCCCCGCTCCTGCTGTCGATCACGGCGACGTTCTCCCTCGGGACCATGTCGTGTTGCGTGAACGGCCACCACAGAATCTTACGAGCCTCGTCGGGAGTACCCTGCAACTTCGCGATCCTCGCGTCGTGCCATCGCACCAACCTCCCGAGCAGCGCGTCGAACGTGGCGGAACCCTCGTCCATCCACTCGAATATCTCCTCGCCGCTTCCCGCGGTCGCGCCCCCGCCAACCACCCTGCGCTCGGGGACCCGCGGCAGCCGGAAAGTCGGGCACCCGTGAACCGACTCCGCGTACTTTTCGACGGCGTCCGAGTTACCCAGGCCAGACCCGCCGTCAGCCACCACCACGGCCACGACATCGTACCCCCGCATGGACAACACGTCGAGTGACGTCAGCGTGGTGGATATCCCGCCCAGGTTACCGTCGCCCACCAAGATCGCGGGCATTCTCATCGGTCGAAGCAAGTCGCACTGGAGAGTTCCGCTCGGACCTGGGGAGCACACGCCGCCCGCGGTTTCAACCAACGCGATTCCCGCGCCGCCCGAACGTTCGTTGGGCCCCACGACGGTGTCCGCGAACTGCGCGAGCTGCTGGGTCATGGACGCGAGAACGGCTCTGTCGGATACGAACCGTCCTTCCTCGGCGACGGCGACGTGCGGGCCGACGGCTCGGCGCCACGCGTACTCGGTGTGCGCCCTGTAAAAAAACAAAACACGACGTCAATCTAATTGCCCGTATGATGATTAAAATAACTCACTCACCAGAAGTTACCGGTCGGTCCCCCGCCGTCGGTGAGGGGTAGGTCCGTCCCGCCCGAGGCGCGCCCGGCGGCGGTGGCGGCGTGGTGTCCCATCGTGCTCATGCTGGGCCCCTGGCCGATCGCGCCGGTGGCTTTCTCCGCGACGAACGATGCGTCCGAGTCGTCTGGGAATCCGGTCTGCACGGGCTTGAGGTAGAAGGTTGGGAGTCCGTGCCTGCGGGCGCTGCGCGCGAGTCCGGCGGACACCAGCGTCTTGCCCACCGCGGTGTTGGCGCCCCACACGCAGAACGCGGGGACCTCGAGGCTCAGGTTGCCCGCCGCGAGCACCGGGGTGTGGAAGCCCCTGAGGGCACCCCGGAGATTTACCAAACTCCCGATCGTCGACCTGATTCCTCCCACGTCGCGGGCGCCCTCGGCGGCGAGCCAGTGCCCGGTGTGGGTCAGGGAAGCCAGCCCGATGAGTCTGCGGGCTCCTCGAGATGCCATGTTCGGATCGCGCGCGCGCTGACACCCTCTCGACTCTCTCGCGATGCGTCTGCCGCCTCCCCGAAGCGCAGTTCGTTGTGAGAGATGACGTGAGATGACTCGGCAACCCTCCGCTTTTCGATCGCTTTTTGAACTCCGACCGTCACAACCGGAGCCGCCGATACGATGATGGCCGTCCTGTCCCTCCCCGTGGCGGGCATGCTCCGCCGCGCCGCGCCCGTGACCCGTCGCGCGCTCAGGCGCATGACGACCGTCTCCGCGTCCACCGACAAGCTCACAATCACCGCCCCCGACGACTGGCACCTGCACGTGAGGGACGACGCTAAGATCACGAGCGTGGTGCCCTTCACCGCGCGCGTCTTCAAGCGCGCGCTCATCATGCCCAACCTCGTCCCGCCCGTCCGCACCACCGCAGACGCGGGCGTGTACAGGGACAAGATCCTCGCCGCGGTCCCACCCGGCGTCGTCTTCGAGCCCCAGATGACCCTGTACCTCACCGACAACACATCCCCCGAAGAGATCGAGACGGCCGCCGCGTCGGGCTTCGTCCGGGGGTGCAAGCTCTACCCCGCGGGCGCCACGACGAACTCCGACGCGGGCGTCACGGACGTGAACAAGTGTATGCCCGCGCTGGAGAAGATGGCGGAGCTCGGTTTGGTACTGGAGGTTCACGGCGAGGTGACGCACGGGAGCGTGGACATGTTCGATCGCGAGCGCGTCTTTCTCGACCAAGTCTTGGCCAAGCTCGTGGACAAAGTGCCGGGGCTGAAGATCGTGATGGAACACATCACCACGGAGGAAGCGGTGGAGTTTTGCAAGGCACAAGGGGATAACGTCGCGGCGACCATCACGCCGCAGCACGTCCTACTCAACAGGAACGCCATGCTGCTTGGCGGCATCAGGCCGCATCTCTACTGCCTTCCGATATTAAAACGAGAATCGCATCGCGTCGCCGTCGCCGCCGCCGCGACGAGCGGGAATAAAAAGTTCTTCCTCGGGACGGACAGCGCGCCGCACCCCAAGGGTGCCAAAGAGAGCGCGTGCGGGTGCGCGGGCGTGTTCTCCGCGCACGCCGCGCTCCCGTTTTACGCCATGGCGTTCGAGAAGGAGGGCAAGTTGGAAAACCTGGAGGCCTTCGCTAGCCACAACGGGGCGGATTTCTACGGCGTGCCACGGAACGAAGGGAGCGTGACCTTGGTCCGCGAGGCGTGGGAGTGCCCGGCTGAGTACGAGTTCGGCGGTGACGTGGTGGTGCCCTTCTACGCGGGCCAGGACATCCCTTGGAAGGTGGTCGAGGCGTGACGAGGCTTTTGGTTATCGGATTCGATTTTAGTTTTTTGGCGATTGATTCGCGCGACGTCCTTCGTTCCCTTACATCCCATGATCGATACTCGTCCTTCCCACCGCCACCTAGACCTCGAGGAGGACGCTGTCACCGACGCCGTTATCCTTGCAGAACTCCACGCTCAGTTTCCACAGCGTCGCCGTCGCCTCCTTACTTTTAGCCTTCGGCGCCGGCCTGTCGCTCGCGAAGCCGTGGAAGAGCCTCGTGAGGAACGGCATCCCCAGGTCGTACGCCAGCCTCTTGTTCAGGCCGAACAGCGACGACATCTTCACACCCTTGAAGGGCATGTACAGCGCACCGGGCTTGATCGCCCCGACCGCCGCGCATTTCACCGAGCACAGCGCGCCCTCCGCCGTGTTAAGCGCAAGCGCGCCCGCCACTGTGCGAAAAACAACGTTGTAGTTGCGCCACACGTCGCTCGCCACGAACCCCGGGTCCGCGGCGACGAACTTGACCGTGTTGTCCGGGAACTTGGCGTCCATCCTGCGCTGTGACTCGATCGTGGAGGCGAGGCACGCGAGCTTGGACGCCGCGTAGTTACCTTTCGTCTTGGACTCGCCTTTGACGTAGAACTGGTATTTGTTCGACGCGAACCAGGTGGTGACGGAGGAGAGCGCGACGACGCGGGCGTCCGGGGAGGCGCGGAGAGCGGGCATGAGCAGCGCGGTGAGGGCGAAGTGCCCGAAGTAGTTGGTGCCCATGCAGATCTCGTAGCCCTGCTTGGTGGTGGTGGGTCCTTTGTAAGACCCGGTGGTGTTGAGGCCCGCGTTGTTCACGAGGATGTCCAGCACGCCGTGCTTCTTGAGGAAGGCGGCGGCGAAGGACTTGACGGAGTCGACGTCGCTGAGGTCCAAGGGGATGACCTCGGCGCTGGCCTTGGGGCTTTGCGTGACCAGCTTCATCGCGGGGCGGGCGCGCTCGGCGGATCGGCACGCGAGGACGACGTGCGCGCCTGCGTCGGCGAGCATCTTGGCCGTCTGCAGGCCGATGCCGGTGTTGGCGCCGGTGACGATCGCCACCTTGCCGGTGAGGTCCTCCTTGCAGCCGAGTTTGATGCCCATGGCGGATTGGATATGACGCGTCGAGTGTGCGTCCCTAAGTGGCAGCGGGAGGCCGGCGGGTCCATCGTTCGGATAAAATTCCGATCGTGCGTTGGCAGGTTGGCCGAACTCCGCGGTGACTTTTCGATAGGCGAAGGGGCGCTCGTGAGACCACAGTGACGCGCGCTTCAGACGCCACATCTCTCGACCTTCGGTTCGCGGAGTGTCTTGTTGGTGTCACGATACGACGCGCCTCGCTCGTCGGCATCGATCGCGTCTCCGAGACTGCCCATCGGGTCCGAGGGGTACTGTCGGTGCGGCGGATCTGAAAAGATCGGGGCATCGGCGTTGGCATTTGACCTTCGCACGCACCGGGGTCCCCTACGTAAGTCATCGCCATGGGGAGGCTCCACCTGACGTACCCGGCGAACATCGCCAAGGTGACATCGCAGAAGCGTCGGATCAACCTCTTCGGCCTGGGCCTCCACCACCTGCCGTTCCTGGTCCTGTACGTCTTCGCGCTCAAGGCGTGCGTCGAGACGTCGGGCAATCCCTACGAGGTGGCGCTCGCGCATCACAAGGAGAAGGGGTACGATCCGGCAGCCTTCGCCGCCAAGACCGATGCCGGCGCCAAGCGCGGTAAGACTGTGGTGGACGACTGGGGCGGCGGCGACGCCGAGGACGATCCCTGGGGCGACCTCGAGGCCGACGACGACGCCGCGCCCGAAGCCCCGGACGCAGCCGCCGCGGTGGAGGCCTCTTCCGCGACCCCCGACGCCGATACCGACGCCCCTACCGCGAACCTGACGGCGCTCGAGGAACAGATCACATTCTCCACCCCGCCCACGCTCCCGGCGTCGTGGCTCCCGGAGTTCTGGGCGGTGGCCTACTTCTCCTTCGTCGCAGTCGCGCACGTCCTCCTCATGTTCGGTCAGCACTGGAGCGTTCGCTTCAAGGCGTTTGTAAACTACGTCGAGGCGGACGAGGTCAAGCCCGGTAACGTGCTCATGTTCTGCCCGATGCCCCACCAGGGCAAGGCTGAGATCGTGCACGTGAACGAGCTCGAGATCGTCGATCCCAAGGCGCCGGGCGGCAAACGAAAGATGCTATGGACGGTTTTCCAGCGCCAGCGATTCGAGTACGTCACGACCGAGGTCGGGGGCGGCGGTAAGGTCCGCGGCGAGGTGAGGGAGGTGGCGACGCCGGTGGCGGAACCTTTGGCGAGCTACCTACAGCCCACGCGCGGGATGAGCGCGGGTGGCGTGGCGGCGTCGACGTCCCGCTTCGGCGACAACTCCCTCCGAGTTCCCCTCCCCACGTTTCTGCGGTGCTACAAGGAGCAGCTCATGTCGCCGGTTTGCGTGTTCCAGGTGTTCACCACCCTGCTCTGGCTCCTCGACGAGTACTGGAAGTACGCGCTGTTCTCCGCGGCGTCCTTGCTCATGTTCGAGGCCACCACCGCGTTCTCGCGCATCAAGAACATTCGCACGCTGCGGGGCATGGGCGCCACCCCAACGCGAATTCTCGTCTTTCGCGACGGCCGGTGGGAGAACAGGTCTTCCGAGGAACTCGTGCCGGGTGATATCATCTCCGTCGCGAGGCCCCCGGGCGCTGGGGACACGCCCATCCCGTGCGACTGCCTCGTGCTCCGCGGGTCCGCGGTGGTCAACGAGGCGAGCCTGACTGGTGAGTCCGTGCCGCAGATGAAGGACTCGCTCTCGGGGGAAACCGTGGCTAGCGACCCGTCCGCGCCGCTCGACATCAACGGGGAGCATAAGGTCAACGTTCTCTACTCTGGCACGACGCTGATGCAGCAGAGCCAGGGCGATGTCGAGCAGGCTCACGGTCTTCCCGTGACCCCCGACGGCGGGTGCCTGTGTTACGTGCTCCAGACTGGATTCTCGTCCACGCAAGGGAGCCTGATGAGGATGATGGAGTTTAGCAGCGAGCAGGTCACGGGCGATACCTGGGAGACCCTGGTTCTGCTCTTCATCCTGCTCATCTTCGCGCTTCTCGCGTCCGGTCACGTCTTCGTCATGGGCATGAAGGAGGGCAAGCGCTCGCAGTACGAACTGGTGCTTCGATGCATCCTCATCCTAACAAGCGTGGTCCCGCCCGAGCTGCCCATGCAGACGGCGATGGCGGTCAACACCGCCCTCCTCGCGCTCATGCGCGCGTCCGTCTTTTGCACCGAGCCCTTCAGGGTACCAATCTCCGGCAAGGTGGACACCACCCTGTTCGACAAGACTGGCACCCTCACCTCGGACAAGCTCGTGGCCATGGGCATCGTGACCCCTTCAGAAAAAGGCAAGTTCACGGAACTCACTTCGTGCCCCGAGGCGACGAAGTCCGCGTCACTCGTCCTCGCCGGCTGCCACTCGCTGGTGCAGGTGGACGGCAAAACGTTCGGGGACCCGCTGGAACAGGCGGCGCTCATGGGGGTCAAGTGGAGGTTCGACCCGCGGTCGCAGACGGCGCTTCCCACCGAGAACTTCCCGGACCCGCTGAGGGACAAAGCTCTGGCGGAGGCGAGGGCCAAACGCGCGGAGACAATCGCCAAGCTCCCGACGAACCGACACCACACCGTCCCGCCGGTGCCCGAGCCCAAGCCCCCCAAGCGCACGTGGCGCGGCACACCTTCCGTCAAGATACTCGTTCGCAACCACTTCAGCAGCGCGCTGCAGCGCATGTCCACCGTCGCCGCCGTGTCTCAAACCGGCGGGGAGAAGGCGGCGAACTGGGTGCTGATGAAGGGCTCCCCCGAGATGGTCGCGACTCTGTTGGCGGAGAAACCTACGGGTTACGACGCCGCCTACCGCAGGCTCGCGGAGGAAGGCATGCGCATCATCGCGCTCGCGCACCGGTCCCTCACCGACGCCGAGAGCGCGAGGCTTCGCGACGCGCGTAACCCTCTGACCAGGGACGAGATGGAGCGGGGCTTGACCTTTGACGGCTTTCTCGCGTTTGCGTGCCCGGTGCGTAACGATACCCCCGACGTGATCAAGGCGCTTCGTGCTTCGAGCCACACGGTGATGATGGCCACGGGGGATAGCGCGCTCACCGCGCTGCACGTCGCCAACGAGGTTCACATCGCCGAGGGCGGTTTGGAGCGCGCGATGATGCTGGTGAAGGACGAGGACGACGGCCTCGAGTGGGTGAGCGCCAAGACGGATGAGAACACCGGCGAGCCCACGCACCGGCAGCCGTACAAAAGCGACGGGTCCATCCCTGACCTCGCGAAGAAGTACTCGCTCTGCGTCACGGGCGGTAGCCTCAACGCGGCGGCGGCGATCGACGGCGTGAGCCTCGGCAAAGAGAGCCTGATGAAGGACAACAAGCGCACGGGGCGAGGCGGCGGCGGCGGGGGCTTGTGGGACTACCTGGACTCCGTCGTCATCTTCGCGCGCATGTCCCCGGACGACAAGGAACGCGTCTTGAAGCGGCTGAAGCAGCAGGGCAGGCACACGTTCATGTGCGGCGACGGCGCCAACGACGTCGGCGCGCTCAAGCAGGCGCACGTCGGCGTCGCGCTCCTCAGCGGCTTTGGCGGCGCCAACACCAAAAAGGTGACCCCGGCTGGCGAGGAGGATAAAAAAGACGGTAAGGACAACAACGCCGTGACGGTGCCCACGGACGCCAAGGCTGAGACCTTCGCGCAGAAGATGGAGCGAGTCAAGGAGCAGGCTGCCAAGGTGAAGGAGGCGCGGGCCCGGGAAGCTGCCGCCCGGAAAGCTGACCAGAAGGAACTGGTCCAGCTCCAGAAGGCTTGGTTCGAGGAGGAGCTCACCCTACGCACCGCCGCCGGCGAACAGTGGGCCCAGTTCAGCGCCATGAAGGCTGCCACCGGCCGCATGATCACCGAGACCAAGCGCAGGCAGGCGGAGCGCGCGAGGGCGAACGGCGGCGGCGGCGTGCCCGGGTTTTCGCAGATGATGCAGGAGATGGAAGGCGCCGAGGACATGGAGACGCCGCAGGTGAAACTCGGCGACGCCTCGATGGCGGCGCCGTTTACCTCCCGCGTCCCTTCCGTTCGAAGCGCGGTGGACATCATCCGACAAGGGCGGTGCACGCTGGTGTCCGCTATCCAGATGCAGCAGGTGCTCGTGCTCTCCTGCCTGATCAGCGCGTACTCCCTCTCGGTTCTTTACCTCGACGGGATTCGCAGCAGCGATAACCAGATGATCGCCAGCGGATCGGCGCTCACCGCAGCGTCGCTCGCGTTCTCCTACGCGACCCCGGTGCACACGCTGTCGCACGTCAGGCCGCTGCGATCCATCTTCCACCCCGCCAACTTCCTCTCCCTCACCGGCCAGCTCGTGATTCACCTCGGGTGCATGGTCTACGCCGTGCACCTCGTGAAGACGGCAACCGGCGAGGAGGCGGAATTTCCGGAAAACATCCCGGTGGCCATCATCCCCGAGGAGCTCAAGGCTAACGCCACAGAGGAGCAGCGCTCGTTCTGGGAGCAAGGTCCGCCGTTCAAGCCGTCGCTGCTGAACACCGTGGTGTTCTTGGTGGAGACTGTGCAGAGGGTGTGCGTGATGCTCGTCAACTACAAGGGCCGACCCTTCATGATGGGCGCGATTGAGAACAAGACTCTTCTGATGTCCATCGGAGCTTTGGTCATCGGCGCGTTCGTCTGCGCGTTCGAGGTTTCCCCGTGGCTCAACAACTGGCTGCAGCTGGTGACGTTACCGGATACCGCGTTCAGGGTTAAGATCCTGTCCATCCTGTTTGGCTCCGTCGTGGGAACCGTGGCGTGGGATCAGCTCATGCTGCTCGTCTTCGCGCCAGAGATCCTCTTCACCGCGTACAAGGACACCATGCGTGCGCTGCCCACCCCCGCGGACATCGTGAAGCAGGCGAAGAAGCCGCTGTTCGGGTTGTTCATGGTGTACCTCTACTGGTTCAACCCGGCGACCTCGGGTAACGGGATCCTACTCATCGGCGGCTGGTACGCTCTCAAGTCACCGTTCTTTCGCACTTGAAACTTTTCAATCAAAAATACCTTATCGCATTGCACGAGTACTCCTTTGGTAACCCTAAGTGACTAGCTAGTACCTATTGCTCGACGATGGTTCCGCGGCCGTGCGAGGAGGACACCTTGCTCCTGCGACGCCTCTTCCGCCGTTTCTTCCCCTTGAGCATCCGTTTGACGTCCTTCCACAGGTCCTTCACGCCCAGCCTCGCCTCCTCGTTGATGGCGCACGCCACCCCGAGCATGATTCCCGCCGTGGCGGTCATGTAGAAGAGGCTCCTGAACAGATCACCGATGGGCCCGAGGCTGAACCCGCCCCGGCCACCGCCGTCGCCGTCCGCCAAACCCTTCCAGTCCTTCTTCCACTCGTCCGGCATCTCGCGATTGCCGAACGGCCGCTTCATCTTTTTCTCGATGAGCTCGGCGGCCACCTCGGGTCGCATCACGTCCACCTCCTCCGGTTTGAATTCGAGCTCGTCGATCAGCGCCGCGCGCATGGCGTTGGTGATCATGAACTGGACGCTGGACCCCGCCATCTTGCCCCTCTTCGCTGTCGTCCCACCCTTCGGGCGCGTGCGGTAGAAGTGGTGCCGATAGAAACCTGAACCCTGATGATCAGCTTGAGCCAACAGAAAGGAAGTTTGGCGGTCCAGCCTGGCACGCCCCACACTCCGAAGGGCACCACGATGCCGAAGAGTGCCGCGGGTCGGAGCGACGGCTACTCGTCGTACGTCGACGATGACGTGTACAGCGTGGTGAGCGTGGAGAGCGCGCTGGACCGCGCGCACATGGTGGCGCACAGGCTGGAGGTGCGTCCGCCCCGCTTTAAATGAAAACCACTGGTGTTACCCTCCCGCGCGAAATCTTCCCCGTCCGCCGGGCCCGCCCCTGACCCTCCATTCCACCCCGCTCTCCCAGGCCGTCCGCGAGCAGACGCTGCACTCCATCGATGCCTCGAGGGTCGCCCCGGGCGACGCCGCTGGAGGGCGCAAGAACCCCCCGGTCGCCGAGTCGGAGATCAGCGACCTCGTCGGGCAGCTCGAGAGGTACGCAGAGCACAAGACCGGCCGCGGAGATCGGTTCGGCGGTAGCAACGTCGCCAACCGCGGCGCCCCGAGCGGCCGCAGAAATCGAGGCCAGGACAAGTGGCAGACCCGCCCTTCCTCCAACCCCGGATCGCACCAGGGATCCGGCCCAATGCCGTCGTCCTACAGGAGCGCCGGAAACGACGACGAGAATTCGCTGGTGGGCGCGTGGGACGTCGGATCCTCCGTCTACGCCTCCTCCCTTCCCGACTCCGACGCGCGGTCCGTGTACTCGGTCCACGCGGACGAGTTCAACGGCGACTACCAGTACACCGATCGGTACACCAAGATGGACACCAGGATGGACAGCGTGTCCAAGAACCTCAAGCAGCACCGGAAACGATTGGAAGATACGCTGAAGAACATCGACGCGGACACCGCGGCGGGGCGGTCGTCGATGCGCAGCGACTGGGACAGGGACGGGATGGCGCGCGCGGGGAAGACGACGACGGGCGTCGGGATGTTCGACGTCTTCGCCAAGGATAAGGATTCAGGGACGACGCCGGTGAGGAGTGGGATGAACGGAGTCAAGCCCGGGCGGACGCCGACGACGAACAGGGCGGCGGAGAAATGGCTGAGTCCGGGCTCCCCGAGGCCCCGTTCGCAGTCGAAGCACCGGCCGCGGTCGCCGCGGACACGGACGGAGGGACCCGCGGAGGTGACGCCGTTCATGTCGTTCGTGGAGAGCGTGTTCGGGTGCGGATGTGGACCCAGGAAAGGGAAAGCGGCGGCCTAGTCTTGTAATGTTAAGAGTAACAACTGATAATTTCTAGCAGCCAGGCGGTTCAAAGCGAAATCCAAAAAGGGGTACTCATCACACGTCCCCGGCGTCCGTAGGGTCCGCTCGGCTGCCATGACCAGTGTACGCGTGGAGGGTGGAATACCCAACGTGACCGTGCCGCCGTTCGAGAGGAAGTGAGTGCCGCTCCCGCCCCGCGCGCGTTCACCCACCCGGCTCGCGCCCTTTCCAGCGAGAAACCCGCGTTTCGAAATGCCCGCCGAGTTTTGACTCTCTCGAGCGTCGCCTGACCGGACCCTCCCCCACTACTCCCCACCCCTCTCACAGGTTCCGGCCCGGCGTGGTGAAGGACATGATGGATGTGATCATCAAGGAACGGCTGACGGGCGTGCAGTACGAGGCGGACACGTGCTCCATGCTGGCCAGGGACATCAGCGACGAGATCAAGTTCAAGCTGAAGACGCTCGGCTTTGAGGAACGATACAAGTTCGTGGTGCAGGTGGTGATCGGGGAGGAGAAGGGCGAGGGGGTACGGATGGGGTGCAGGTGCTTCTGGGACCCGAAGACGGACAACCACGCGGCGACGCAGTTTCACAACGAGACCGTCTTCTGCGCAGCCGCCGCGTTCGGCATCTGGTTGTATTAGTCTCCGTTGTATAAGTAGCTATCGGGCACCCATCGCGGCGAAAGAATATGATTAGTCCTCCTCGCGCCCGCGGGACAGGAACGACCGCGTGCTCTCGTACACCATGAACGTCACCCCGCTGGACGGCAACGTCCTCAGCACGTTTGGCACCATCCCTTTGTACAGCCCTCCGAGTCCCTCCCGCCGAGCCACGCACCGAAGTGACTGAAAAAATCCGAGGTACCGGCGCCGGACCTCCTCGCTGCCCCCGCCTTGCGCCCCCGCGTTACCCCGCTGCTGCATCCGCGACCTGACCACCTGCGACGGGTACGTCGCGATGGACGCGATCAGCTTCGACGCCACGCCCAGCCACGCGCATTCAAACGCGGTCGGCTCGCCGGCGCCGAAAACCGACCCCGCATTCTCACCCGTCCCCTTTCTCGCGTCCGACACAGCCTTCTTAAGGCGCTCGTACGCCGTGAACTGGATGGCGCCGTGCGACACGAGGAACAACGACGGCGCGAACCCTTTGTACAGCCCGGGCAAGCCCTCGGTGCCCGCTATGCGGATCATCGCGTCGAAGAAACCCTTGTACGGCGCGCCCGCCGCCGATGGAATTTTCACCCCCGCCCCGCCGGCGCCGGCGCCGCCCCCGTGCTGCAGCGCGAGCCGCGTCTTGACCACCCAAATCGGGTTTGTGATGAGACTGACCACCGCGCCAGCCTCCACGGCGCTCGCCAGGTGCAGGTGCGACGGTAACGACGCGGTCTCCAGCCGTAAAGATCGTCGGTAGCGTTCCTTGGCGTTGTCGTAAACCTGAAAGTAAATCCCCCACGAGACCGTCGAGCCTATGAGCGCCGGGGACAGCCCCGCGTAGAGTCCTCGGACGCCCTCCCGCGCGAGGACGGTCCTGAACGCGTGGACGGTGCCCCTGTACGTCGCATGTCGCCTGTCGACGTGGTCTTGGACTGCGGAAAGAGGGCGAGATGGGATGGAGGGCGGGCGTTAGTCATGGACGACGGTTCGTGGATGGATCGGGGAGCACCCGCAGTGCTTGGGTGGAGTGGCGCGGCGGTTCGGTTCGGTTCGGGTCTTCGGGGACGCACCCTGGAGCCTCGTTTTGATGACGTCGAGAGGATGCAGGGCCAGGACGGACACCATCCCCGCGGTGGATCCCGACACCGCGTCGCGCCACTGCTCGAGGAAAGGCCTCGGCCGCTGCGACGACGTCATCGCCGTTGTCGACGTCGTCATGGCGCGGGACTCCCTCTCTCGACAGCCGCCTCCTCTATTTCTCACGCGTGGGCGGTCAACCGACGCGCCTCGCCACACCCGACGCCTGCACTCGCGCTGTGCGCCTCAAGTTATGACGCGACCTTGAGGGTGGCGTCTCCTATCAGACTAAATCGTCGAAAAAAAACGTGCTGCAATATGAATCTGGTATCAAATGTTACTGCTAGTTCCCTCTCTTCCGTCTCTCCCCGTGTAAGAATTAGCGCTTGCGCATGTTGACACCCGCGCGCATCACCTCGTCCACCAGCAGGAGCTGCGTGGCGATGACGGGCGCGGAGTGGAGGATCTGCATCTTGACGATGAGATTGTCGTAGACACCCGCGGTGGTGGGATCGAAAGGGTCGCCGGTGGTGATGTCCAAGCCCACGCGGTTGCCCTTCGCCACCTCATCCTGCAGCGCGATGCACACGTCCTGGGCGTCGTAGCCGCTGTTCTCGGCGAGGGTCTTGGGGATGACCATGAGGGCCTCGGCGAAAGCCTCCACGCCTCGCTTCGCCCTTCCCTCCACGGTCTTCTTCACCTCGTCCATGAGGTGGACGTTGAGCGCCGCCTCAAACGCGCCGGCGCCGGGCACGACAGCCTTGTCCGAGAGGACGTTCTTGACACTGCGAAGACCGTCCCGCACCGCATCCTTGAGCTGCGCGATGGTGTGATCGTTGGGTCCCTTGAGGAGGATGGTGCAGCTCTGCGGGTTGGCCACCTTTTCGACGAAGGTGTACTTCTCCTCGCCGAGCACGTGCTCGTGAACCTCACCCGCGTAGCCGAGGATGTCCGGGCGGAGGTCCTCGGGGGAGTTGATGCACACGCCGCCGCACGAGAGCACCAGGCGCTCCATGTTCCTCTTCTTGGCGCGGCGGAGGCCGACGATCCCCTCCTTCGCGAGCATGTCCAACGAGATGGGATCGATGCCCTTCTGGGTGATCACCACGAAGCCCTTGTCGGTGCCGTCGCAAACCTTCTTCTTGAGCTCAATCACCCTCGCCACGACCTCGTCGGTGTACGCGCGCTCCGCGGCGACCATCTTCTCGCGCTGCTCCGCGTTGCTGTACATGAAGCTGGAGTTAACCTCCGACTTTTCGTACTCGAGCGAGATGTTGCACGTCAAGATGAACGCATCCTCGACGTGCTTGGGCATGTCGGGGTGCCTGCTGCCGTGGTCCAGCACCAAGCCACGCACCAGCCTGGTGTCGGAGTCCAGCTTGTGCCTCATGTGCATGATCTCAACCATGTGAAGGTCGATGGGCTCGTCAGGTTTCGCAATCGTCAAGATGGAGTCCACCACGATGGACGTGAGCTGATCGGCCAGGTTATCGCGGAGCTTGGTCCTCAGCGCCGTCTTAGCCACGCAGGTCAAGAGCTCGCGGTCGGGTGCCTCCGGCCCTCCGGTGGGCTGCTTCCACGCGTCGAGGAACTTGATCGACGCCGTCTTGGCAGCCTCGAAGCCCTCCACGATGACGCGCGGGTGGAGGCCCTCGTTGAGGTAGCGCTCCGCCTGCTTGAGGAGCTCGCCGATGATGAGCACGGTGGAGGACGTGCCGTCGCCGGTGATGTCGTCCTGGGCGACAGCCGTGCGCGCGATCATCACCGCGGTGGGGTTCTGGATCTGCATCTCCTTCAGCAGCACGTTACCGTCCTGTGGTGGTGATTGGTTGGGATGAAGACGGTCAGCGGCGAATCCTTTGAAAAAAAGCGACGTTCGGTTGACTCGCGGTCAAAGCAAAAAGTGGCGGGGGCTGGGCGTCGGGTCGTCGCGCGCGCGATCGCGGCGCGGGGGCGATCCACGCGGGTTGTTCAAGACGGATTCGGGGACTAACCTTGGTGAGCTTGAGGTCTGCGGAGGTTCGGGGGAAGGGGAGGGCGGGGGAAGGGACGGGGGATGGGGTCAGCGCGTCGTCGTGGGCGCGAACCGGGCGTCAGATCTTGCGGCTTTGGGTTTGAAAGTTGGCACGTTTCGTCGCGATCGCGCGGGCCCGATCGCGCGGGTGGTGACGCGATTGGGACTCTATAGATGGGTAACTCGGGCGAATGGGTAACTTGGGTGACTCACCTCCCGCTCCGCCGACGAGCATCTTGATCGTTCCCTTGGGCCCGAGGTTGGACTTCATCACGTCCTGCAGGCCCTTCGCGGCGTTGATGTTCATGAAGAGAGCCGCCTGCTTCCCCATGATCTCCGCGTTGGGGTTGACGCTCTTGAGCGAGGACGACGACATGGTGACACGCCTTCGCCTTCGAAACCTGTCGTGCCCGTTTGCAAACTACTCTCCTCGGTGGTCCCTTCGATAAGAGCCACGCGCGTCGTCAACTGGCGGTAGCACCACGCCCACGGTTGAGATCCTCATCGGTGAAGCAGCCGAACGTTTTCAAGTTTTGGGCGCGTTTTGCAGCCGACCGTCTTTGAGTTGATAGACCACACAATTTCCCAATGACTGCCAAACTGAATGTATGGTCGGACACTGTGTTGTTGTCAACTAAGTTTGCGGCGCGATTCGGAATAAGAACGCCCGGTGACGCGCGTCGAAGCCCTTTCACAACCACGCTTGTACGTCTTTCGCTTGCAAGGTGAGACGCCCGAACTCTTCCTCGTACCACCCGTCGTTACTCCTCGAAGGCCGCGTCGCTCGCGACCGGTCGCGGGCCGCCGGCCGCGGTTTTACCCGGCCGACGGTGTGCCATCGGCTTTTTTTTTTCAGGCGGGAATCTAGGGCTCTTGTTCGTGTTGGCGGGAGCGCGCAATCGCGGAGCGGCGACCTCGTTCGCGCATCGTCGAGGCGATACTTCGCGAGGAACACCGCACGTGACCCGCTTTCGCCGGTCCGTCGGGGTTTCGGAGGTTCGGAACCTCCCAACGCGGGCGCTGTCCGTCGCGGATTTACAGCCCTACGACCCGGGATCTTGTTCCCCCGATCGAGAGTTTTTTTCGCAGACCGAACGAACCGTCGCTGACCTCACGCGCCCCGCATCTTCTTTCCCACAGAACCCCTTTAAGCAAAAATGGCTACCGACGGCAAGGAGCACCTTTCCATCGTCATCTGCGGTCACGTCGACTCCGGTAAGTCGACCACCACCGGCCGCCTCATCTTCGAGCTCGGAGGCATCCCCGAGCGCGAGATCGAGAAGCTCCGCGCGGAGGCTGATGCCCTCGGCAAGTCCTCCTTCGCCTTCGCCTTCTACATGGACAGGCAGAAGGAGGAGCGCGAGCGCGGTGTGACCATCTCCTGCACCACCAAGGAGTTCTTCACCGACAACTGGCACTACACCATCATCGACGCCCCCGGTCACCGCGATTTCATCAAGAACATGATCTCCGGCGCCGCTCAGGCTGACGTCGCCCTCCTCATGGTCCCCGCCGACGGTAACTTCACCACCGCCATCCAGAAGGGTAACCACAAGGCCGGTGAGGTCCAGGGCCAGACCCGCCAGCACGCCCGCCTCATCAACCTTCTCGGCGTCAAGCAGCTCATCGTCGGCATCAACAAGATGGACTGCGACACCGCGGGCTACAAGCAGGAGCGCTACGAGGAGATCCGCAACGAGATGAAGAACATGCTCATGAAGGTTGGCTGGAAGAAGGACTACGTCGAGAAGTGCGTCCCCGTCATCCCAATCTCCGGCTGGCAGGGTGACAACCTCATCGCCAAGACCTCCAACATGGGCTGGTGGTCCGGCGTCGACGTCATCGACTACGACCTCAAGGGCACCAAGCACCACATCGACACCCTCCTCGATGTCCTCAACGGCATGGTCACCAAGCCCGCCCGCAACGACACGGCTGACATGCGCCTCCCCATCTCTGGCGTGTACAAGATCAAGGGTGTCGGTGATGTCCTCGCGGGCCGCGTCGAGCAGGGCGTCGTCCGCCCCGGTGAGGAGGTGATCTTCATCCCAACCCACACCGTCTCCAACCCCTGCGTCGGCAAGGTGTTCACCGTCGAGATGCACCACAAGCGCGTCGAGGAGGCTCACCCCGGTGACAACGTCGGCATGAACATCAAGGGTCTCGACAAGATCAACATGCCCCGCTCCGGTGACGTCATGATCTACAAGAAGGACACCACCCTCAAGGCGTGCAAGAACTTCAACGCCCAGATCCAGGTTCTCGACGTCCCCGGCCAGCTCAAGTGCGGCTACTCCCCCGTCGCCTTCGTGCGCTGCGCCCGCTCCGCGTGCAAGATGACCGAGCTCGTCTTCAAGGTCGGCAAGGAGACCGGCGGCAAGAAGCTGGAGTCCCCCATGGCCCTCAAGTCCAACGAGGTTGCCGAGGCCGTCTTCGAGCCCCAGCACCCCTTCGTCGTCGACCACTTCAAGGCTTGCGACGGTCTCGCCCGCATCGCGTTCCTTGACGGCAACACCGCCGTCATGCTTGGCAAGATCACCAAGGTCCAGTTCAAGGAGGACAAGTAAACATTTATGATGCTGCTGCTTAGCGTGACATTGTAATCTTACCAGACCCGAAAGACGTTAAAAAACCAAACTCAACTCTCGCATTTAAACACTCCTCCCCTATGATAGACTCTAGTTAACCGACGACGACCACCGTCTTGACCGTCACCGGCGCGCACGCCTCCTTCAGCCACGCCTTCACCTTCTCGTCCGTCACCCTGGGCGACACCTTCTCCCACACCGCGGCGTGGTACTCGTTCAGCCACCGCACCTCCGCGCCCGACATGAGCGAGAAGTCGATAAGCTTCTTCTGGATCGGTATGTGCGTCAGGTAGTCGAAGGTGAGGTACTTTTTATCGCCGAAATTGTGCGACGTCCTCGCCTCCCTCACCACCAGCAGGTTCTCGATCCTGATCCCGAACCCGCCGTCCTCGTAGTACCCAGGTTCGTTCGAGAGGATCATCCCGGGGACGAGGCCCGTCATGTTGCCGAAGCGGGGCGAGATGCTCTGCGGGCCCTCGTGCACGTTGAGCGCGGCGCCCACGCCGTGGCCGGTGCCGTGCCTGTAATCCAGCCCAGCCTCCCATAGGTGCCTGCGCGCGAACGCGTCGAGGACGAACCCGCTGGTGTCCTGGGGGAACACGGCGGTGGCCAGGCCGATGTGCCCCTGCAGCACGCGCGTGTACGCGTCCTTCTGGTGATCGGTCGGGGTCCCGAGGTGGTGCGTGCGGGTCACGTCGGTGGTGCCGCAGTCGTACTGGCCGCCGCTGTCGCACAGGATGAGCGAATCGGGGCCGACGTCGCGCGCGCCCTCCTTGCTCGCGCGGTAGTGAATGATGGCGCCGTGGGGGCCCTCGCCGGCGATCGTCGCGAAGGACTCCTCGCTGAAACCCGGCTGCTCTGCGCGAAACTTGGAGACCCACTCGCCGATCTCGTACTCGTCCCACTTCTTACCCGCCGCCGCCTGCTCGTCGAGCCAGCACCAGAAGGACGCCATCGCGACGCCGTCGCGGAGGTGCGCCTCGAGCATCCCCGCGAGCTCAGCCTCGTTCTTCACGGACTTGGCCAACGGGATCGGGGAGACGCCCTCCTTGACGGGCTTTTTATCTTCGCCCGCGTCCGTCTTCGCGCGTTTGTCAGCCGGGCCGGCGGCCGCGGCGGCTTCCTCCGCAGCCTCCGCGAGCGCCACGCTCACCTTATCCGCGTCGATCCAGAGCGTCTTACCCGCGGCGGCCGCGGCGCGCATGTCCTCGGCGCACGCATCGTACGGCTTGACGGTCACGCCCGCCTCGGCGAGGTGCGCCCTCACTTCGTCCGTCGCCTTGCCCTCGTCCACGTAGAAGCACGCGTCGTCTTCGCCGACGAGGCCGTACCCGAGCGTGACCGGGTTGTAGTCGAGGTCACCGCCACGGACGTTGAACAGCCAGGCGACTTCGTCCAGCGGGGAGACCACCAGGACGTCGCTCTTGTTCTCGCGGAGCTTGCCTCGGATGAGTTCGATCTTGTCGGCGACGGACTGACCGCTGAACTCAGCCTTGTGCACCCTGAGCGGCGCGGTGGGAAACGGCGGTCGTTCGGTGCCCCACACCGTGTCCACCGGGTTAACTCCGAGGGTCACCACGGCGCTTCCCACGGGTTCGAGGGCGGCGCGGAGGGCGCGAGTTTCGGAGAGGGAGTGCACGTTCGGGTCGACGCCGACTCTGGATCCCTTGGCCATCTTATCTGCGAGCCACTTGGATGGTTCGGGGACGCCGGGTTGGCCGCCGCGCATGAGGGTCCACTCCGGGCCGAGCTCCTGCTCAGCCTGGAGGAAGTAACGGCCGTCGGTCCATAACAGGGCCTCGTCGTGGGTGACGAGCGCGGTGCCCGCGCTGCCGGTGAAGCCGCTGATGAACATCCTGCGCTCGAAGCACGTCGGGACGTACTCGCTGAAGTGGGGATCCTGCGAGGGGACGAGGAACGCGTCCACGCCCGCAGCCTTCATCGCCGCGCGCATGGCGACGAGCTTCGGATCGGAAGCCATGGCGGTCGTCGTTGAGCCCTCGACCTCGACGTCGCTCGCCGCGCTGGATCTGGCGCGAAGCTGTCTGCTCGGCTTGACGCGAAGAGACGCGACGGCGGTGGCGAGCTGGGAGGGAGAGTGGGTCGGCGACGGCGCGCGCTTGCCTACGATCGGGGTTCGCTGCAACAGGCGAAGGGCGGAGGCTCGGAGCATCCAGTCCGTTCCAGTAACGGGCGAGCTGCTACTATGAGAACCCTATCGTGTCTGATGTGTCAAAACACGTGTCAAAACACAGGCGCAGGTAGGAGTCGATTGTTATTTTCCACCTCCTCTCGCGATTGCGACGTCATCACGCTACGTCCCACGTCTCCCCACTCAGCACCTCTCGAACACCCGGTACAGCTGCTCGAGGCACGCCACTTGCAGCACCGTCCCGTCGCTCGCGCTCGCCCGCGTCGGCAGCAGCCTCCTGGACACCGCGGGGAACAGCACGTGCCTAGTTACCCACTCAACGTCCTCGATCGAACCCCCGAGCGCGGGTTGAACCCCGGCTGAACCCTCAGCCCTG
>Ga0206682_10001297_pt1 | contig 24873 bp, 14 predicted proteins | sample M240m12015metaG_FD_155444 | JGI IMG/M metagenome (GOLD analysis project Ga0206682, IMG submission 155444) | Ammonia-oxidizing marine archaeal communities from Monterey Bay, California, United States - M2 40m 12015 | ecosystem: Environmental > Aquatic > Marine > Intertidal zone | place: USA...
TTGAGAGATAAGGTTGAAACTGTTAATCTAAATAACCCTAAAGCCAATCCAGGCTCTAAATTACTTAAAGATCATGTTCATCGTATCATGGAATTCGTTATGACTTCTTTAGATACTATCGGAACACACTACAATAAATATGATGAGGAGTTCCCTTACGGGTACGCTCGTCTTACTACAGTGTCTACTGCTATTGGCCGCGAAGTTTGTCGTCGTATCGGTCTTGAGTATGGCAGCGAGAAACCTAAAGAGGATTTCCGTAATCATCTTCGTATTGGTGACTGCATTCTCGACTCAATCATAGTAACAGGCTACTCAGATCTCATTAGAGGTTCTGAAGAAACTGAAGCGCGTATTGCGTTTATGACTGAGTTAAAGAAGCTTTACCCTGATACCTACAAAGAACACCCTGAGTATAATGTTAAGCTTCTTAACGTACCTTACGCTCTTAGGGCTACTAATAAGTGGTCATCCCTCAAAGACGAGTTGACTATTGATCGTCGGATTCTTATGGGTACTACTTTTCTTAAGCCTAAGATGGTTGGTAGTCTCTTTCAGAATACTGAAACAGGCCCTCGAAGTTTAATTAAAGGTTGGGATAAAGAGTATATCAGTTTGTTTAACGATAATGATATGCGCTCATCTCCTTTTGTTAAGGGTATTAACACTATCCAACAAACAGCTTGGGGTATTAACCAAGACGTATTAGAAGCTGTTAAACGACAATTCAATACTATCTTATACGAAGAAGGTGAGATGCCAGAAGAAGGCGACCCATCAGAAGTTAAGATTGCTTTGTCTAAATTAATTAAAGATGATAACGCTGAAACACAAGAAGCTTATAACGAAGCTACTCGGAAGTGGAATAAGAAACTCTTAGTCCTCCGCGCTCGTTCTAAGAATTATGCTCTCAAGACTATCTTGAATAAAGCAGAAGTCATTGGGACCTCTGTGTTCTGGCAGTTTGCTGATTGTGATTATCGTGGTCGTCTTTATTTCTTAGAACCCTACCTCAACTTTCAAGGTAATGACCTTGCTAGAGGTCTCATGATGTTCGCCGACGGGAAGCCGATCGGGGAGGAAGGTATTAAATGGCTTGCTATCCACACTGCTACCTGTTACAATCAGTCTTACGAAATCGATAAGATCCCTGATTGGGTTACGGCAGACTATAAAGGTTATCTAGAGAGCGAAGGGCTTCGGTCTATCTCAGTAGATAAGATGAGCCTTCAAGATCGCGCTCGTTGGACTTACAATAATCTTGTCCTCATTAATAGCACTGCACAACAAGGTTTAATTCATGGTGAGAAACCGTTTAGCTTCTTAGCCGCTTGCATAGAGATGATTCATGTACAGAATGACGGAGCAGAACATATTACTTTTCTTCCAATCCCCATTGATGGGTCTAACAACGGTTGGCAACACCTTGCTGCCATCTCTAAAGACCAACAGGCGGGTGAACTCGTGTCGCTCGTCGATACTGAAATCCAAAGCGACTTCTACGTTAAGGTCGCAAAGGAACTCCACAATGTTGTTAAGGAAGAAGAGAACACACGTTTAATTACCCTCATCGAGACAATGCCTATGAGAGATATCCGCAAGGGTATCGCTAAACGTGCGGCTATGACTAGAGCATACTCCTGTGGCGCAAAGCGCATGTCTGTGAGCATGTATGCCGACTGCTATAAGGAGGGGTATACAGATAAGTATGGTATCACTATGATCGACTGTATTGGTTTATCGCAGTATATCATTAAGGCTATCGATAGGGTTTGCCCTGGTCCTCTAGCTACAATGGCGTTCCTTCAGGAAGCTGCTGTGCATCAGGTGGGGTATCGTAAAGAGATTGACGATAAGAATGTTCATCTTCAATGGTGGACTCCCTCAGAGTTCCTAGTGATATACCAACGTAACCGACAAGAAGCTATTAAGCATCGCGGTCGTATTGCTGGGAAACAGATTAAACACGTTGGTCGAGTAGACACACATGTTCCTGACATTGGTGCTTACATCTCTGGTATCTCCCCTAACTTTATTCACTCTCAAGACGCTGCGCACTTAATGTTAGTAGCCTCTGATTGGGAAGGTTCTTTCGGGGCTGTACACGATAGCTTCTCTACACACGCTTGCGATGTTGATAAGCTTGGACAACTAGTACGTGATTACTTTGTTCGACTATACGATTACGAAAACTTTTTTACTGAAATTAAGGAGGCATTACTGTCAGAGCCAGAAGGCTTTGAAGCGGAGGTTCCAATCGGATCTCTTAATGTCAATGATGTTTATGATTCAAAATACTTTTTCTGCTAGAGGCGATATGAAAAATTATAATTACCTAGCCCTTCAAGGATGGGAAGTAGATGACATGGAGATTGTAAAGGAATGGGACTTACCCGTAGATGTTGCCTTTACCCCAGAGATTAATGCTGCATACTTAGATGCACTCTACAAAAGAACTCTTGAAGACTTTATGAAACTAAAGCCAGACGAGGAATACGCTACTCAAAAGGCTTATGAGATTTACCAAGAAACTAAGTGCATGATCGATGCACTGAAGGAAGACTAATATGATGATCGCTGTCCTTGCTATTCCAGTTCTTACCCTTATTATGATGAGAGATTAAAATGAAAAATTACAATGTAGCCGCCCTCCGAGGCGAAGAGATTACTGATGCAGAACATGCTTCGACTATTGGTATTGAAGTACCCGATGATATATTGAATACACCTAAATATAATGACTACGTTCTCGATAAAGTTTATCAAGATAACATTGGTCATCTCCAAACGGAGAATAACCCATTAACTGGTCAACGATATACCTTCGAAGAAGCTACTCAGAAAGCTGAAGAGTATCGACGCTCTGCTAAAGAAAACATTAATGCCCTTATGAAGGGTTAAATTTGAAAAGCCCCCGCAAGATTCCATATAGGATCTTGTGGGGGCTTTTCTTATTATTATTATTATTAACCATCAGCGTTAGGGATCATAAACCCTAGGCGCTTTTGTTTTTTAACTGCATCCATAACTATGGAGCGGTCTGAGTTAGAGTTAGAGTCATTAGATCGTGTAAATAAAGAAGCACGTTGATTTTTAAAAGCTTTATCATTTAAATAATAACGCCTAATAAAATTAAGATACTGCTCTTTACTAACAACAAGTACATCATTTTCGCGTGTACGATAGTCTTCATATCCGAGTTCGTCTTTAGCAGCCTCAATGATGGCCTCTACTTTTTTAACAAAGTTACCTTGTTTAAGTGAAGGTAGAATAGTGTCATCATCAGGGTTCTTAATACGATTCTCTAAGAAGTCAACTTGTTCATCCATGTACTGGAGGAAGCCGTAGAAGTCGCTTCCTTCTTCCATACGGATTTCGTTAGGCATTTCCGCAGCGGCTTGGTTAATAGATTCCGTAAAATCTTTTTCCATAGCTGCGTGCATATTCCAATCAAGAGCTTTTCGAGTACCTACTTCATTCATAAAGTAAGTGAACATCAAAAGATTTTTGTTCGACATAATAAAGTTATCATGCACTGGAACAGCATTAGCTGGTTCGCCGATAAGTTCGGTAAGCCCATTATAAGACTCAACGTTAACTACTGTCTCACGGTACTGACCCTTAACAGGTCCGACCATATTAGTTACAGCAGTGTAAGCATTGGGAACGTATGTTGTTTTCTTTATTGTTCCATCATCTTGTTTGTCTTTAAATGTCTTTGTAACACCGCGAGCCGCAAAGTCTTCTTCACGAGAAACATCCATCAAGTCTAAACCTGTACTAGTCATAAGACCTGATTTACGGGTAACAAGTTTTTGTTTACCGAAAGGAATAGTCTCCCCAAAGTAACCTATTGGGCGAGGCTTAGTACCTAAAAAGCCCTGAATAAGAGCCATTGCACTTGGTACATTACGCTGCGCTGAGTCAGTAACTCGAGCCAGGGCATCTTTAAACACCTCAGCCAACACAATAGACGCGCCTTCAGTATCGTAGCCTTCAGCATTAAATGCTTCGAATAGCTCTGGATACTTACCAAGCAAAGCACGACCAGCATCTTTATGTGCTGAGATAGCTTTACCGTAGTCTGTAACCATGAGAACTTTTTTACCAAAGTCATCTGCGAATTTGGGACGAGTTTCTAAAAGGTCACTAACGGTAGCACGAATAGTACCGCCGTGGTTGTATGCACGACCTTCTTTACCTTGAACACTATCGAAGTAATCTTCGAATACATGTTCCGCTTCGGCTGCGAAGTACGTACGAGGCGTACCATCGGCTAGAAAGTCTAATGTACGAACATCAAAAGAGCCTTCAGTAAACTCTGAATCATTGCCATAAAAAATACCAGTACGCTTAAGAACTTGTGTCTCACCAATATCCATAGCAAGGAATGTACGACCAGCAGAACGTTGGTCAGCTTCTAGTAATACAGAATCATTAAGTTGAGACTGATTAACGTAGCTATGTGCCGCCATATAAGCTGAGGTACGCATACCCCAGTTTTTATGATTCAAACTTTTAAATACATCCATAAGTTTTTCTTGACTTTCTGGAGGAAGACCCATAAATGCGTTTGGGACATTAGGAGTCTCGAATATTGTTTTAAGTAAACCACCAATCTCAGCGTATTGTCTTAGTTTATTCTCAGTAATATCAGCAAGAGTCCTTTCAGGGAGATGCCGACTAGCTGTAGAGCTAAGGGCAGACTCAATAGAGAACAACAAATCTAGCTCGTTCATCTCATTTTGAGACAACGATTTGAGAGCTTCTAAGTTACCAACATTAGGAATTTCAGAATCAGAAAGCAATGAAACACTCGGGTCTCGTCGCTCTAATTTAGTAACAGTAATTAACGGTCGATTAACGAATGTCATAATCTGACGGATATGAGTGTAACTTTGTGGGTTAAAATCATCCGAAACAGGGTATGCACGATTAACAGAACGGTCTACCTTATAGGGTAAATAACGAGAACGACCATCAGCCGAAATATTTTTCGCATAGTTGATAGTACGCTTTCGAGTTCTGCGATTAGTCTCTTCCGCATTAAGAGCTTCTGGATCGCCTGCTAAAATCTTATTGCGATCGATATCTAAAAGATTGTCTGCAATAGGTGCAAATTGAGGATATTGTTCCGCAAAGTTCCCATCCGAAGCTACTAAGTTAATAAAGTTTAAAGCATTCAATCGACGACGATCATATTGAACAGCGACTGAACCTAAATTTAGTTTATAATTTTCTAGTGCCTTCGGCAAACGATCTGTAGCACCTTTAGCAAGATCTTGCCCCATAAGTTCTGAACGAGCGCCGACAAAACCTTTTTTAGAAGCAGGGACTAATTGTGAACGAGTAGGTAATTCATTAGGATCTACACTTAAAAGATAATCTTTAGCACCCATAATCATTCGACGAGATTTAGGCCCAGCTAAATAAACTTTTACTTTAGGGTTTTTAGTTCTAGGCGCTGTTTGGTCTTCAAGATTTTGACCTTTAGGTAACGGGGTTGTTGTACGGGTTTCTTCAATAAGATAACCATTATCAACCAAAGCTTGAGTTATAATTTGACTTGCTTTAAAAGCATTGCTTTCATTATAAGGTACAATAGCCTCTGTAGGCAAACCAAATTCATTAAGAGGCGTGGGGTGGACTGTCTCATAAAGAGATTTACCTAACATCGACACAAAAGTATTTGCTTCTACACCACCTTCTTGAAGTGCCTTACTAGCTTCACCGATCTGTTGATCGATGGGGCTTTCCATAAGACCACCAATATTAAATTCTTCAATAGTATCAAACATACTATTAGCTTCGGAATCAAACTCTTTTTGTTTAAGAGCCATAACACCGAGACGAGTGAAGCTCATTACACCAGCGTTAAGAACACGGTTGTAATCGGTAGTCCCTAAAAGATCAGCCGCTACTTCCATATTAGAAACAGCTAAACCATCTTGTCGGTTTACTCGACCTTCCGAAAGAGATTTAGTAAGAGGAAGACGCATATGGAATAGCGCACCTGTAGCAGTAGGACGCATACCTTCTTTTGTTATTTGTTTTAGCTCATCTTCTGTTTGAAAATCTACTGGAACAGTCCGATACAAACTCTCAGCGGCCTGTTCTGTTACTTCTTCTTGGTAACGTTCACGGCCTTGCTCTGTTGGAAGTACTTCACCTTCTTCGGCTTGCATCGTAGTAATATCAGGCATAATACCTGCTACGGGTTCGGCCCCTGGTACAATACGGCTTTGTTGAGTAGTATCAAGTGTTTGAAAGTTTTGACCACTCAACGCTGCACGTACTGACTCTAAAGGATCTTCTTCTACAGGCATTTCAAGAGGAGCAGCAGGCTGTGCAATAGGTAATTGCCTTTCAGCAACAGCCTGTTCTGCTTCCTCTCTCTGTAATAGAAGATCTTCTTCCATTTGTGATTGTTGTTCTGGAGTCAAAGCACCCGTGGGAGTAATACTTCCTGGGATATATCTCTTCGCCATTATAAATCTCCTCTGAGAGCTTTGTCTAAATAGTCTTCAGCTGCGACAGCCCCTTGATGGAGCGGCCCAACTACAGGTAATGATTTAAAGCCTTGTCTAGCGGCTCCTGGGAGATCACCTTCAAGGGCTTTGTTAAATGTAGTCCCAATACGAGACATGTATGATATAGCTGGCATTTCGCCTTCAAGGAAATTACCAATAGATTCGGTTGCACCCGTAGAACGTTGCGGATAAAGAGGATCGAACATGTCGTATATACGTTCACCAGTGCCTAGAAGGCCTGATGCATATACTGCACGTTGGAATTTCTCTTCGTCATCTAACCAATCTGGTGCTTCACCATACTTAACGATATCCCTAATGTATTGTGCAAGGAAACCAAATGCGATAAGTAAGGCAATTGTTTTAATGCTTTCCGCTCGCGCACCGAGTGTACGACCTGCAATTCCCTTATAGATACTTGGGAGAATAGTTGAGGTAAACGAAGCAATGAAACCTTGAAATGATGTTAGCAAAGCTAAGCGAGGATCGTTATAAAACTTTGGACGATTACCTACACGAGGATGTGCAACTGCTTGTTCAGTAAATTTTACAGAACCTACTAAAATTTCATTTTCAATAGCTTCAGAAATCTCAGGGCTAACTTGACCTTCGCTACGATAAGCTTCCAGTAGCAAGTCGGTATTAACGTTGACTGCTGCAAGCTCTTCTTTAGCTTCTAAGTACCCAATAGTGTTGGAATCCATTTCATCAAGGACTTGAATACGTTCTAGCAAGTAATCACCAAAGACACTTAAACGACCTGAACGACTAATATTAGTAAAACCTTGAAGGAAGATAAGCTTAAAGAAAGCATTCATAAGATTACTCTTACGACCAGAAGTATCATCTACGCCAGCACGTTGCATCGCACTTTGTTGTTGATCGAGATACCCTGTACTAGCAAGTCGTTCACGACCACCCTTAAGATAGCTCTTACGTTGAGTTAAGCCTGCTTTAGACGACATCTCGTTAATATAGTTAGCCATTTCTAGACCAGCTGTTTTAGCTAATGGTGCAATTTGTTTAAACACTTGATCACGTGTTAACAATCGCGGCAACAAACTAAGTTCAACAAGACTTGACAACGTAGCCAAAGGTAATTGATTTAACGTAGTAAAGAAAATAATATTTTGTTGAGTCTTCCGAAGAAAATCATTTTCAATACGACCATAACGACCACGTTTCATTTCCATATAGTCATTAAGCTCAGCCGCAAGGAAGTGCATTTGTTCTTTTGTAACTTTACCATTCTTATGAGCAAGCTTAAGCATACCAGCAATCTTGCGACCACCAGAACCGAAAAACTTATCGTTAATATTTTTATGTGCGGTAGCTGAATTTAATGCTGCCATATTATAGAAGATATTATTATTAAAGAATTCACTAAAGTCAGGATCTTTATGGAGTTCCTTAATACTTAGCATAGGGCCAGTATCAAAGTCACCTTCAAAAGAATTAAGGCTTTTATCCATAGCATCTTCGGGAGTGCTAATACTATTAATATCACGGATATCTTCAGCCATAACTTGAGCTTGTTGAGGCGCAACCTTATACTTAGTTACTAACAACTCTTTAAATCCTTGAAAGTTTTTCTCAAGAGCAGCGCGATCAATTGTTTTGGTATCCATAGTAGTACCTAACTTACGACCAGAAGCCCGATCAAGATTAGCGAGTTTACTTGCGAGGTCAAGAATTGGTTTTTGAATGTTATAATATTGATTATCAGTTCTTAGAGATAATTTATTATCAAGAGCTATTTGATGAAGGTCAAGATTGCCTTTAATAGAACCAGCTTTTTGCAACAAGACTTTTACGAAACGTTGTACTACGGGATCATAAACAATTTTAGATACAGCTGCAGTGCCGTTTACTTTAAGATCTTGTTGAGCTTGCTCTTCGATAGGGACCATAGAATTTAAAGCGCCCAAACGAAGTTGCAAAGCTACTTCATCATCGGCTCCTGAATTAATATTATTAGCTCCAAGTATAGAGCCTAAATCACGAAGCTCATCGATATCAATAAATTTATTTAGAGTATTCGACTTGAAACCTTCAAAGAAACCTTTAACGCCTGCATTACGGGCATACCCGATAGCACTACGAAACAAACCTTTTTGTTGTCGCTGTGCGTATTCTTCTTCACCAAGCTCTGCAAGACTTTGATCTTGGAGATCAAGTGTTTTCTTTTCATACTCAGTAATAATATCATCTTTACTACGAACACGTTTATATTTAGAACGCTCACGGTCTTGAAAACGAACATCTCGATTGCCTTCATCAGCAGTCTTTTGATGTTTCCCAATAGAATTCTTAACAGACCCATAATCAATAACAGCACCTGCAGTACCGAATGCACCACCCAAAACACCGCCAGCTACTGCTGCGTTAAGAAGACGAGAACGAACTTCATTCTGATCTACCTCTTTCATTTCGCCAGCCATGGCTAAAAGTTCCTGGGCAGATTCAGTTACGCCTTCGCCAAGCATACCAATACCAGCGGCCTTACCAATACCTTTAGCAGCATTATTGATAGCAATATCGCTTTCAAGTGCTTTCAAGGTGTCTCTATTAAGACTACGCAAGGCAGTTTGAAATGACTTAGCTGTAAGTTCCTCTGCCTCTTCAAGCGGTATATTACGTTTACTAGCAACCTGTTTAGCAACTTTTTGCATTGAAGTTTTAGTTAAAATAGCACCAGCTTGGCCGCCAATTTTAACACCAAGAACATCAAGCGCAGCCTGTGCTATGCCAGAGAACAAAGCAGCGGCTTCGTTTTTATTATCTTCAGGTTGTTCGTTATATACCATACCTGCATATACTGAAGCAGGAGAAACAAGAGAAGCGCCGCCTGTTACTGGTGCGAGTGCCGTAGCGATAATCGTATTAGCCATATAAGGAGCAGATTGAGCAGCATTAATCAGCATAAATTCTGTAAAGTCCATAATACTGTTTAATCGCCACTTGCCTTTTTCGTCGAAAGCAGCTTGATTATCATTAATTGGAAGAGACTCAATCTCATGCTTTAATCGTTTTTGATGAGCATCACCATAACGACTCATTGAGTCTACGTCAAACATCTCACCAAACATTTCGATAGCACCGTAAGCACCTTCGATAACACCAAGTTTACCTAGCTCGAAAGCTGTTCCAATCATACTTCTTGCTTTATTATTAATTGTACGATCAGCTTGACGGAAAGCTACTCCACTAAACGCATTAGGGCGTTCAGCGTATTCTGCTTCGTTCATAGCAAGAGGCTTGACTTCACCTCGGTTACTGCCTGCATAACGATCTTCCATAAGCTCAAGGGAAGCTTTATCCCATTCATTAGCAAGACCATTCTGAAGACGTTTACGACGATCAACATTACCAACAATAAAAGCTGTAACATCATCCGCCGAAGAATATTCAGTAGGCATGACGAGATTATGATATAATAGTTTTTGTTGTAAGCTTTCGCCTTTATCGTTTTGAAGATCACCTAATAAACGACCACCAGTAGCATCTACTTCACCAGAAGAAACTACTCTATTAAAGCCATTATTATTAATAAGCTTTAAAACATTATCGTTAAGTCGTGCGCCGCCATAATCACCACGTACAACTCCGCTCCCCGTGTAATGCTCTACTTCTAAAGCATCTACTCCAGGAATTCTAATAGATTGATAATACTCTCCGTCTTCGCCTTTAATAGGTTGTCCTAAACGAACTGTATCAGGGTCGGTAAGAGTGAGTCCCGTAGCCTCCCCGATAGCGTTACCAGCGTCAATATTAGAGGAAGAGCCAAACAAAGCTTGTTCAGCCTCCATAAGGAGTTCATTAATATCTGCCATAGTTCTTCCTCTATTAGTTATTTAACATTCATCAGGCCTTTCTTATTAGCCAACATTTTTTCTAAGAATACAGTAAACGTATTTTCACCTTCGCTAGGTGCGCGAAGACCTAGTGAGTTAAGTTGTTCAGGTGTGAACTGATTGAACACATTGTAAGCGTGTGATACGCGATCTTCAAAAGACGCATTAACAAAACCAGTATCGCTATTACGACGTTCACGGGCAATATTATTTTTAATTTTACCGAAAACATTAGCGGCTGCTTTTGGAGTTACGCCTTCAAAGGCATCACCAAGCTCTCTGCGTTGAAGCATTACTCGGTCTACCGCAGTAGACATAGCACCTGGAGCCATGTTAGAAGCATCACCTTTAAGACCTGTAACAAACTTTTGCATCACAGAAGGAATTAACTGTTGTGCTGCACGGAAATCAGCTGGATCCGAAAGGTCTAAACCAAATTGATCAACAACAGCACTAAGCTCTGATGACACATAAGAAACAAGAGTAGGTGAATCACTTACATCAAGACCTGTATCGCTCAATGCAGTACGTAAAGTTGTTTGCCCATACTCGTCAAGCTTGATTTGATTGCTAATAGCACTTTCACGGCGCTTTTCTAAAGCAGCTAGTTTAGCTTTGTTAAGAGATGCTTCGTCTTTAGCCTGTTGGCGTTCAAGTAAACGTTCTTCGTCTACCCGTTGTTGTCTTTCTTTTTGACCTGCAACATAGCCCATAGCAGCTTGTCGGGCTGCTACGTCATTGTCGTAACCAAGAAGTTTGTTTACACCGTAGTATATACCTGCGGTAGCAATTGATTCTGCATCGAATACCTTTTTAAAAGCATTACCAAGACCGCCTTTAAGCGCCTCAAAAAATTTAGAACTAGTTTTAGACCCAGCAGGAGGTGTTTTGCCATTTTCAGGAGTTTTTATTGTTTTTGGTTTATCAGCAGTAAGAGTTTTTGTTTCAACAGGTTTTGGGGGCGCAATAGTAATATCCGAACCAGCTACTTTGATAGGTGCAGAAGCTTCGATAGGAACTGTTTCACTACCCATTGGCACTTGACTCATACGTCTTGCTAACTCTCTTTGAGCGGTTTGTTGTTCTATTGTGGTTCTGCCGAAATTAGCAATTTCAGATAATTCTGAATCACTAATATCTGTCATAGTTGCAGGACCACCAGCTGCGGATTGGAAGAAACCTAAGCCTGGGCGATCCGCATATAGTTCTTCTTCAGTAAAACCTTCTGGATTAGTATAAGAAACATCACCACTACCTTGTTGAAAACCTTGAGGTACTTCTTGCATAGGCATAGGTACTTCCATACCATAGTTAGCCATAGTCTCATCAAGAGCAGCTTGTTTCATATTAGCGTCAGCTGTATCTTCAAGATGTTTGAGACCAATCTTTTCAATAGTATCGCGGGTACGGTTTTTAGATTTTTGTTCGTAACCCATTTGTTTAACCGCTAGCTTTTCCATCTGATCCATAGCAGGATCTTTCGGGGGAGCCATCATCATCATACTAGGTACTTCCATAACACCTCCTGCAAAGCCTTGTAGCGATTGTTCACCGCCACCATACTTACCTGTTAAATTTCGTTTATGATATGCATCTAATTCTGCATCATCGTACATTACTGCTTCTTTTCCGTTTACAGGAATACCATTAGCTTCCGCCATGCGATTCTTAGCTCGACCTTCATCAATCATTTTTTCAATGACAGGAATATTCTGAGGGTCTTGAGCAGCTGCAGCGGGAATAACCGCTTCCCCTGGAGTAAGCATAGCTGGAACAGTATCGCTTGGACCTGCTTCAGGATTAGTAGGGGTTGACTGTGCTGAATCAAGAACAACACGACCTTGAGATTGCGCTCTCATAGCGTCTGTAGGAGACATCATAGGTACTTCCTCTTGGGGTTGTTCTAGTGTTTCTACGGGTGGGACATCAGAAGCTTCAGCCGACATTCCAAAGAAATCTTTAATACTGTCAAAGAAAGAAGGTTCTTCTTTTTCTTCTTCAGGGACATTAAAAGAAACTTCATCTTCTTCGATTTCTTGTTTAGAGTACGAGCCAGCTTTGCCTCGCCGTTCATCTTCTAAAGCTTTCCGAAGAGTCCCTGGTCCAATAATTCCATCATCTTCGACACCAAGTTCTTGTTGAACTGCTTTAGCACCTTGCGTACCGCCGCCGTTAGCGTTATAAATCTGTTGAAGATTTTCAGGAAGAAAATCAATTACCGTTGCGCCTTCAATTCTATCATTATCAATATATTGTTCAAAAACTTTTGGAATAGATTTCCCTAGTACTTTACGACCATGAATAAAATTAAGTAGTTCAGCGGCTCTAGGATTGGCTTTAAGTTCTTCAGGGGTCGGCATATTTTCTTTGCCAAAGGATTTTTCAATAATTTCCGCATATCGAAATAAAGCTTGTACACCTGCAAGTGAACCCATTAAACTTTGAGAAGCACCTTTTAAATCATTATTTTTTAAAGAATCTCTTAAAGCACTAAATTGATTAATACCGCCGCCACCAACATTATATGCTAAAGACACTGTTGCCGTTTGAACTTGGGGTGAAAGATTATTAAAATCTTCACCTATAAAATTTTGAGCATCAGGTATAGCGGTAGCTTTAATATATTGAATCATTTTAGCTTTAGCTTCTTCTTTAGTCACAGTAGGATTGCCAAGATCTTTACGAGCTTGTGCTACGCCTTCGTCACTTACAGGATATTCTTTATCCGATAATTTTTCACCAAAACCAATAGTAGGAAATCCTTGTGTATCAATATAAACTCTGGACTTGAAATCTTCTTCAGCCGCAATTTGATCGGCAATCTTATTTATGTCCATAGTAAATCTCCTTAGAAGCGAAATGTTTTCTTGTACGATACTCGTTCAGATTCTGGGTTAACTTCGAATTCACCATATTTTTTGTGTCGATAAGCAAGACGATCTTTACCGCCTTCCAGCTTACCACCACCGAATTTACCGAGTGGAAGCTTACCACGCTCGTAATCACGGGCGGCAGCGGCCATAAGTAAAGGTGCTTGGAGCATAGGACGTTCTTCAACGTACGCTTCGGCTGGTTCTACAATGCGTTCCTTAATGAATTTCATTTGATATTCTTCGGGGGTCATCTTAGCAGTACCGTCAGCATACCCCATCGGAGGTACTTCCATCATACCATCTTTAAGTCCGAGAGCAGACATTGCAGGGCCTACTAAGAAACCTGAACCTGGGAGAAGCATGTTAGCACCCATAGCGAGACCACCTTTCAGAAGTGTTTTCTCATCGACCTTACCTTTAGTAAGAAGATCTGCAGCGGCTGCACCACCTATTCCTGAAAGGGCGCTATTCAAAGCACCACCACCAGCTGCCTTTACAGCTTCAGCGCCTGCATCTGCTGCCATGTCTTTAGATATAGCAACACCCGCATCTACCGCTGATTTAGAGGCTTCTTTTGCCGCAGCATCCGCAATAGCACCACTTGTTTGTCCTGTTAATGCTTGAGCGCCTTGATCTTTAGCATAACCAACTACAGGTGAAATAGCTTCATTCATAGCTACACCTTGAACCGCTTGTTGCATAGGGTCTGGCTCTTCAGGTGTCGGAGCAGGAGCTTGCATACGAACACCAGGTTGGATAGCCATCATTTCTTGTTGTTCTTGTGGAGTAGCTACTGCAGCGTCGCCCATGTAGTATCCCATAGGGCTAGCCATTTTAGTACCGTAAGCGTAACCTTTCTTTTGTTTCTCGCGAATCATTGAACGAAGTTTTTCAGTATTTTCTGTAGGGGCGTTCATTTTTTCACGGTATTCTTTCATAAGCTCATCAATAGATCTTGTACCGTCAGCGTAACCTTTACAGTTACACTTACCTTTAGGTTTACCACAAGAACATACGCCTGAACTGCCATCCTTAAGACCCTGAAGAGATCCAAGAGCGCCTTCAAGCTTAGTGCGAGCTTCGGCTACTTTAGATGAGCCTTGTTCAAGACCGCTGGAAGAAGAAGAAGTATTAGTAACTTCTGTTGGGCCTTCAGATACTTGTTGTTGAAACGTATTTAGAAAATCAGTTTCGCTTCCGCCACCTTTATAGCAAATGTGAGAGTTAAGTTTCTTGTTAAGCCACTTATCTTCGGTATCAATAACGATACCCATAATATCTTTAAACATTACTTACCTCCACCACCGCTAGTGGTTTGAGATTGACCTTGAGGGAGACCCGTAAAGAGACCCGCTTGTTGTTGGAGGGCTTGAAATTGTTGTTCAGCTTGCTGTTGCGCACGAGCGCCACGTTCTTTACCGACACCCCGAAGGACATCGATATCCGCCATACCAGCTTTTTGCATCATCCCTGTTTCCCCGCGAGCGGCGGCTGAAGCAGCGCGACGAGCCGAAAGATCTTGAGTATCAAGCTTTGCTAGTTGTCCTGTCAATTCAGCGCCAGCAAGGGCTTTAGCACGTTCTTTACCAAACTGAGTACGACGACCACCAGCTACACCACGTGCGCTAGCTTCACCACCAAGATTCTCAGTTTGTTGACTAAGACGTTCAGCTGCTTGCATTGCTAAGGCATCTTTTTGGTTTTCAAGATTTTGAGCGCCAAACAAACCACGACCAGTTAAAGCTTCTTGTTGCGCTTGAACGCCTGCTTGTCCTAACTGACGAACTTCACCTGCACGGCCTAAAGCAGCTTCTTGAGCTTTTGTTAATGAGGGATCTACATCCGCTAACTGGCCAAACACATTGCCGCTTTGAGAAGCTCTAGTAAGTTGTCTACCATATTGACTAGCAAATGGTTTGAATTCCTTGGGAATTAAAGGTGCTGATGTAGAAGTCTGACGACTACTTCCACCTTTATAACATACATGACCATTGAGCTTCTTATCAAGCCATTTATCGTTGGTCTCGATAACGATTCCCATGAGGTCTTGGAACATTTCGTTTTCGTATTTCATAATTGTTTCCTCAATTATCTGTTTACTCCCCTAACGGAAGTGTTGAGAACAATATCGTTCTCTTCGCTAAAAAGTTTTTTAATGTAATTACCAAACTTCAGACCATTATCGTCTTCAGACCTAATCGTATCCGCCCTCCAATCGGTAACACCGAGTTGAGCGTAATGATTGATAAACCGTCTAAATAACTTTTCAAAGACCTCATGGTATTTGTCATGGGTCATGTCTGTGCAAACATCTTTCATATCTGCAATGTACGACCCAGTGTACCAATTCGAAAAATAACTGGCTGTAAGGAATCCTAACATAACGTTGTTCTCATCGAACACACCTATGCAAAGATTCCCAGACGAAGGGTCTTTAGCTTGTTCGTATAGGGCAAGAGTATTCTTGATCCACACATATTCATTATAAGCGTTATATCCCAGCCCATCGCCTTGATGAGCGCGCGGGGTATTTTCTTTTTCGCAAAGAGCGATAAGTTGACAGATATCACTGTCAATAATATTTCGTATAATCATTGTTGTCCTCAATGTGTAAGAGGGATTCCGAAGAACCCCTCTCACTATTAATCTTTAGATTCACTTCTCGATTCTCGAATAATAAAATCAAAACCATAACCAGAAATACGCCAAGGAGTTTTTCCGACATATTGAATTCCATTAAATTCACCGACGAGATCAGTGAAACAAACGTTCACTAGTCTTCCTGATGAATAAACCTTTTCCGCATTAGCGGAAGCAGGCTTTCGAATATCAATTTTATATTCTTCTTGAATATGAAAAGGTTTTTTGCTTTGAGTTCGAAGCTGAGAAACAGTTTCACCTGGGCTATTAATAGTATTAACGCAAATACCTAAGTCACCTTGCGTAATAAGGGCTTGTAAGTAATTGAATTGTTTTATATTACTAAAATCACCTATAGGTAAGTGTGTTCTTTCTACAAAAGAATCATACGCTGTACCTGTGCTTGTTAACGAAGGTAACTTACAACTATTGAAAGAATAACCAATATTAGAACCTAAAATAACATGATTACTTGTAGTAACTAAATATTGTTGCCTATCGTTAAAGCTACTAGTACTCCAAGGTCTTTCAGTATCTTGCTCTGCACTAGTTACAGCAACTGATGCTGTAGGCCAATTTTCAGGAACAGTCCTATCAGCTTTATTGATATCATTGGCATCACTTGTTTCATCAAAACCAACGGCAAATGAGAAACTAGTATTTGTTAAATCATTAGAAGTAACTGTTACAGTTCCGTCCGCGTTATCTGTCGCATTAAGTTTCGGTACATCCGAGTTAATCATATCAGTAAATGCAAGTCCCAGTTGAGCGGGGGTAGCACTTAACGCTGCCGATTGACTTAGAAAATTTTCATTTTCAAAAGTTAATTTTACTTTAGTACCAACGATATCTGGTTGGCCTCTTTGAAATTCGACACCACTTACTTGTGCAAGCTGCGCAGTCATCGTTAAGCCTGAGCTACCTTCCGTGATAATAGATGAGTTATCAATTGTCTCAGTATCATAAATAACTTCGCTAACATAAATAGCGCGACCATCATTACCTGTAGGCCCCGCATAATCAACATCACGAGCAGTAGGGTGGTTTGCAGGTAAAACGTAATCATTAGTTTTAAAAGTTAAATTAATTACATTACTATTACCGCTATCAACGGCTGCTAACCAATTAGGGTAAAACACAGAAGATGAGTTATTAATTAAACTAACTAGCTCTGAAGTTATGGTCGTATTATTAACCTGAGTCAGCGGAAGCACAACTGTTGTTTGGCTTCGAGGCTCAAACACTCTTAACTTAACCGAAAAAGGTTTACCTTGAGTAATAACTGACGCTGTAGCCGAAATAAGAAAATCGCCATCAGCGTTAGTACCGTTACTCGCGGCTAAATATTGAGTCGTCCACCTAGCTGATGTGTTAACCGCTGAACCTACAATATCAACTCTAGTAGAGCCTGTATTGTTTGTCGCAGAGTAATTAATCGGTGACTGCGTATTATTATTAATTGTATCAACAATTCTTTGGATAATAGCACTCGTAGCTTCGTTGCTTGATAGTAATACGTCTAAAACAGCTGTCGTATTGTTAGGCTCAAATAAACGAAGCACATTACCTGTTTGGCTACCTGATATGCCTGCCCCTGTTAGTACCGCCGTAGAGTTTGGCGCGTCAGGATTAGCATTTGTAGAAATTGAAATAACAAATTCATCTAATGTAGTTTCGTTATTTAAATCAATAACGCCATATGTTTTATTGTTATTTGAAACAGTTGCTTCTGAGTTCCAAGCATTTTGATTACTCTGTTTATTAATATTAAAGTAAGAAATAATGTCATCTCGCAGACCTTCAGCAACGATTGTAGAAGAATCTGTTGCATTAGAAGGGCTATAAGAAGAAGTTAATGCACTATTTACACCATCATCAATAGTATAATTGTAAATAGGAAAAGTAGTTCCTGGAGAGGTTCTTACAGAAGAACCAGCAGCTAAATTTGATTTAAATTTTACTTTGTAATAAAGAGTCCTGGCCGGTGCAGTACCAGTAAAATAAGCGAGACTACCTCTTTGTATAATATCATTATCTTCTGAGTAAGTAAAATCACCTATAGTTATAGGAAACGGAAAACCACCAGCAGTCCCAGTATTATCTACGCGAGTAAATTCATTATCAGTAAAATTAATAAGACCTGTTAAAGTATTACTACTAGTTAAAGTAAATTGAGTAGATTGCCGAAAATTAAAATCAGTAGTACCCGCAGTACCTGTATATCTTTGGAAAACGATGTCATCATTTGAGCTGCCATTCTCTCTTACACGCCAAAGTATTCTAGTATCATAATTATTATTAACAGATTGATCACCCAAAGGAGACTCAAGAAAATCTTTTTCTAAACCAACTCCATCATTTTCTGTAAAGCTTAAAGTTGGATTCGTTGAAGCCGAAACTTTATTCTTAACAGTAATAACAGAACCTGAAGAAGAAGCTGTATACGTTGAATGATTTAAATCGTTAATAGCCGTAGCAATTTCGGTTGCAACAGTTGAACCATTTGTTTCTTGTGGGTTTAAAGCAAAATCAGTAATTAATTGACCGTTATCATCTGAGAAAGAAAACGTTGCAGCTTCTCCAAGACTTACTGTCCATTGGCTTGTACTTTCATTACCTGGGATTTCTAATATCACTGATTGACCAAAACTTAAGGAACCTTGAGTAGAACTACCGTTAACAGATACCTTAGCAGAATCAAACTCAACGTTTGTAGAAACAGAAGAATTACCATTATTAGTAAGTTTAAAATCAGTGTGCTGTTTAGTAGTATTATAAGAAACAGTTGAGTAAGTTCCAATAAACCCAGACTTTTCTTGTGTATTCCTAATTAATTTATCACCTAAATTAAGTGTTAATGCAACACCATTTGTATCTATTGTTGAAAAAGGAAAACCTAAAGTTCCCGAAACAATATCTGCTGAATCTAACAAATAAGACACGGGAGTCGTTGAGGGAGTGTTAAACCGAAAGACAGCAAAAGTAGTTGGATCAGACGAGTTGTAATTAGAGGTAATCCTAATTTCGCTTTGAGTCGAATTAATTTCTACATATTCTATACCCGAAGAAATTGAGGGTGTTGAAAGATTCACATTAGTTGCATTATTACCTGAGGGTGAATAACTTAAAATGCTATTTATTACAGAAACATTAAGATCAATTTCTGGTTTAGAATCCAAATCAGTCGCATCACCAACGCCGCTAACTGGGGCTACAGCAACATCTCCGCTTAAAGTATAATCAGGTATAGTATCCGTCGGGGTATCCACAAGAGTCGTAAGAGTACCATTTTGTTTTAAAAGTTTATTAGTATTTGATAACCTAAAATCAGTATTATCGCCTGTACGAACACCGCTAAGGGTATACGTTACTTCGGGATCAAACATGTCAATATCTGCGCCAGTCCAATAACGTATAGAAGCAGTACCCTCATTTGTAATCGTATTTTTAGCAGAGGTATTGACTTTCCTAAGACGACGACCAGTAGCCGTTGTTCCTGGGCCGCTAACGCTATTAACAACTATTCGCTGACCATTACTATGATTAAACGACAGCGGAAAACCAGATCTTAGGCTGGTTCTAGTTACGTCTCCGTTTCGATTTGTAATAACCAGATACTTATTGATATCATTATCACCAAACGAGTTAGCAGTCATTTGAACAATTATTGTTTGATTATTTGCAGGAGTAAACATACCTGTTGAGCTAGAGAATAGATCATAACGGTAACCAGTAAAAATAATGATCCCATTTTCTCCGTCCCAAAAGTAATCATTACCACTAGTAGAAGTCGCAAAAGAACTACCAGATTTTGATGTTACACCATTAATTGCAGTTGTAGTAAAATCAAAATCAACATCTACAGCTAATTGTGTACGAGAAACAGTAGCGTCTTGATTAGAAGAAACTGTTGTAAAATCAAGTTTTACACCACCAGTGCTAATTTGGTTTTCTAATGTGTACTCCAAATTTTCTTGGTTAGTTGGAATAATATCGTCAGATATTCCTAACGTAGCTTTAGTTGCAAGATACGTTGCGGAATTACTTCCCGTATATGTTAACGCCTCTACTTGATTAGTAGGGGCTGATAGTGTATTTCCTGTTCCTAAGTCTACTGTTATTTTCTGAGTTTCAGGTTGACCGCTTGCGGCTGCGTTACCTACGCCCCCGAATGTTACTGTCGAAGAAGGTAAGCCACCACCCGTAATTGGTCCAATTGTAGAATCTATAACACTTTCGCAAGTGTTAATTGTCCACGTATTATTTTTATAATTCCAAGCAAGATACTCATTACATTTTCCATCAAAAGATTCTTTATTAGGAAAGAAAATTTTAACTTCTGAAGTCATTTTATCTGTAGCTACAAAAGCATTATCAATATAACCTGGATTTAAGTTCTCAAAAAAGTATTCTTTAATACGATTTTCAGCTACTGTTTGAATAGAAGAAGAAGATCCTGCAAAAGTATAGATATCGTCTGAACCAACAACTAAATGTTTTCCTTCAAACTCAGAGACTAAACCAGTACTCAATAAGCCTTGTGATTTCGTAATGTTTTGAACATTAATATTATTGCGAGAATCAATTTGAATTGAGTGAATAGAATCACTAGTATAAACAATTGCTGTACCTTGTAACTCTAAAATGTCTTGAATAGGTGCGGTACTTGAAAGTTCAAACTCATCCGCAGGTTTACTACCAGCAGCTGAAGGATCCCATAATTGCGGAATCTCACCTGGGCTTGCAATAGACGAAACTCTGATTGCACTAGGTAATCTTGTTATATTAGCATTTGGAGTAATGGCTGTAATGTTACCGCTACCGTCCGTTGTCACTGTTCCATACTTAGTTAAATTACCAGCAATCAAAACATCTTTAAAAGATTTAATTACCTTACAAGAAACGTGACCATCAGTAGAAATATCGTAGTTCCAATTAGGGATTTCAACGGCAGTATTTAGTGAACTTTCAATAACATGAGGAGTATGAAAACCGTTATTAACAATTAAAGCGTAGCCACCCGCAACGATATCTGTTTGGAAGTCAGAATCTGAGGTATTAATAAATTCTAAAAAACTAGTTGCGTTAGTATTTAAAGTTAAGTTGGTTGCTGTACCATCAGCTTCTACTGATTCAAGTTTAATTCTATTTGGGTTAAAGCTAGTGTCTCGAATAACACGGATATAACGAGTTTCTGAGGGGTCGGGAAAATAAGAAATCGAAATAATTTCGTCAGTCGAAGAAGTATCTGCAAAAATTTTAGCAGTACCTTTTCGTTTCTCAACACCTTCATTTACGAACCTAATATTTTGTCCATCAGAAAAAGCGTTAGGCGGGAGAACGTGAGGGGCTGCATCACGAATTACCCCAATTTGGGCTAAACTAGGAATTTGAATTTTTTGCGAAGCCATAATGATCTCCTATTTTTTATCGTACGGATTTTTAATTTGAGCAGCTGACCCGCCAAAGTAAAAACTAACTACTAAAGCAAACGCTTCTGATACACCGAACAACCATTCTACTGGAAGTCCTGTTTCAGTTACAATTCTATGAATTATTTCTTTAGTACTAAAAATCCAATACCCACTTTTTTGAGTTTCTTCGAACATCCAAATCCATTCCATCCCACCAAAGATAACGTATAATGGTAGAAATGCTAACAGACCTAAAAGGCCAAGCGCAATAACTCGTCGAGTTGCCGCTCGGAACGGATCAAGGGAAGAAACACGTTCTTCAAATTCAGCTTTAACTTTTACAAGTTCAATTTCTTTATCTAAAGCTTTGAAATAATTTTCGGACTGCATAGCCATAACATCCATTTGATGTTTCTTTTCAGCAGCCTTCATTTCGGCTTGTTGACCAATGAGTTTAAAGACAAACCCACCAGCCCCACCAATAATACCGCTAAGAGCAGTGCTAGACAATCCAAACATTAGTTAGTCCTCGTCTTTTTTAAATCGATCATGCAACAATACTACGTACCAAATAATAGCAAAGCCTGCTGCGATCGGGGGGAGAAAGCCTAAATAGGCAGTTACGATAGTGCCACAAGCGGCGAGGTCTACTAATTCTTTCATTTTTATATCTCTTAAATTAGAGGGCCTTCAAAATTAATTCTAACATTACCACCTGAAGATTGTTTAAATACTTCTTCATTGAGGAGCCGTTGAATTAACTGAGCCGCTTTAGTTTCATATTTTGTTGATTCATTTGTTTCACCAAGATAATCATTAATAAAAGATAGCGCTCCGTAAATAAGAAGGCGTTCTTGATTATCTCTGAGAAAATGTGGTTGTTCTATACCTTTGAAATAAAAAGGATATTGATAAGAACCACCTTGATTATTTGAAGGAACATCTTCACCTGCAATTGGTGTCGTAGCATTAATAAAATATAAAGCTTGGCCTGCTGCTTGGGTCGATGTTTCTAATAAACCATTTTGAAAATTGGCAGAAGTAACTTCGTATTCCGCGCCTAAATCCGAACCGTCTGAATAGTAATAAAGTTCAAATGCATCGCCTTTTTTGAAAGCAGGATTCACTATAATCTTATTGCCTTGACGGGTCCAAAGATTTAATGAGTATTTATTAGAACAATCACTAACAAAACTGCGGTAATCAGCGCGATTATCGTATACTACTGTTTGATTTTCTACAGTAGATACTTGAGAAGAATAAACAGTTGTTTCATTAAAAGAAACAATTTTAACTTCATCATTTAAAGTAGCACCCGAATTAAGAACTACAGATGTTCTGTTTGCAGCCGTAAAATTCGCGGGGTCTTGATAAACACCGTTAACAGTTACTAATACTTTATTTAATTTGTAAGCTAAAGAATTATTATTGTTATCAGTACCTGTAAAAACTGTTTGGCTTGCTGTAGCAGTATACTCAAACGTAGCAATACTAGCACTATCAACAATACTGTTAAATGCAACTACATTTACTTCGTCTTGAGCGTAGGCTGAGCTAGTTAATACAACACTCAAACCATTTGTTGCTGTATACTCTGAAGGCGAAAGAAAAACGCCGTTCACAGTTACTAAAATAGCATTTGGTACATATTGTAATTGATTACCATCATCATCCGCACCATTAAACAAGGTTTGCCCTGTAGTTGCTGTGAATGAATAGGTCTCTGTTCCTGCTACATTAGATGTTGCGCTGCTAAGTTGTCTTAACGAAATAAACTCTTTAAGATCACTTGGAACGTTAAATGTATTTCCATCGTTATCCGCTTCAAATGTATAAATTTTTTCCATACCTTGAAGACGAAGTTCACGATAGGCTGATTCTGATGCATATGTTAATGAATCTTTAATAATAGAATCAGGAAGAGACTCTGAATCCCTATTGGACCAGTCTCGCACTTTAGTAACAAGCGCATCGTAGAGAGGTGTAGACATAAGAGCCTCCTAAGTACTTACAATGAGGTCGGGATATTCAGACATAATAACTCTTTTAAGTTTTTGTACTTCTTCCTTTGTTTTCATAAACTCAGGATGATGAATATCGAGACCGTGATTTTCCATAATTTCAATTGCGATCACATCAGGTATTGTTGCAAATTTCCTGTAGTGACCTTTATTAGCTTGAGGGGTAGCTGCTAACTGTTCCCTTTCAAGCTTAACTTGTTTGAGAAAAGGTGCGAGATCCTGCGTAACACGCCAGTCTGCTGCAACACCTTTATCAAAATAAACTTCGCCCTTCAAGTTAACGTCATTAGGGTTAACTCCAGGGGTAATATCCCATTTCTTCATTGTCCTCTCCTATGAGAATTAAGATGAAAGAAGTTCATCAAAAGTGCCGTTACGACCTAGATGGCCAACTTTAATAACAAGGGTAGCTGTAGTATAAGCTGTACCTGCTACATCAGCAGCAACAATAGTCGTGTCATTATCACCAGTTACTACAAAGGCAGTATCATTAAGCTGATAAAAATAACTTTTATTCGCTGCAATTCCACCAGATGTTGTGCCTGTCGGATTTGTAATTTTAAGAACTAAAGACATAGTTTTCTCCTAGAATAAAGGGGGAGACCCCGAAGGATCTCCCCACAAAGATTACTTGAGGCCGTAGATAGCGCCTGAAGCTTTCGGGTTTTTGCACTCAAGGGTAGTCTCTTCAACGAGCATACCAACAGTGCTATCACCTTTTTGACCTACGTCAACTTCGCTCATCGGACGAAGAGTCGCGACAGCCCAGTAAGACGGATCATAGATGAACGCAAATGCGTTACCAAAGGAAGTGTTTGCACCACTTGCTGCATAATCAGCAGGTACATTCAGACCCATGATGTAGTTCGGTACAATGGCGAGATCGCCAAAGTCACTCATGTATACGTCAATCGACTGACGCAAAGAGCCAGACTCATCGATGTTACGGCGAGTGTTTACGCCAGAAGCGTGTGCCAGAGCAGAAATGTCACGGCGGACTTTCGGCGAGGTCATCAGCGTAGTAGCGTTACCGCCTTCTTCGTAGATGCCTTGCATTACCGTGTCAATGTCAGCCAATGTGATTGCATCATAAGCATCGGCAGAACCAGCAACAATGCCAGTCGAGCCTTCGCCTTGATCACCAGTAGAGGGGGCAGCAACATTGATAGTTGACGTACCAGCGTCTTTGTAGACTACGGTGTCAGTGTTGTTGACCCATGCGGTGTAACCACCCATCGTACGAGCGCCAGAGCCGCTAGCGACTTGGTTGCTGTTTACGATGTCGGCTTCTACGTCACGACGCAGTTCTGTACCGCGCTTTTTCAGCTGGTAAGCATACTCATCAGCAACACCAGCTTGGTCTACAGCACGTTTCGTGCCAGAGACAGCAATGGTTTTACCGTTGATTTGCGTAAAGTTACCAAGACGGGTACGATTAGGACCAGTCTTATAAGCTTCTGCACCCGAAGCGCCATCGGCGTTAGAGCCAGATCCGTCCGGAGTTGCATAGTCAGCACCTTCGATCAAGCGGCTGTTGCCAG
>Ga0206682_10001298_pt1 | contig 24861 bp, 22 predicted proteins | sample M240m12015metaG_FD_155444 | JGI IMG/M metagenome (GOLD analysis project Ga0206682, IMG submission 155444) | Ammonia-oxidizing marine archaeal communities from Monterey Bay, California, United States - M2 40m 12015 | ecosystem: Environmental > Aquatic > Marine > Intertidal zone | place: USA...
TTCAACCTCTGTAAAACCTTCTTTATAATATAAATCGGCTAGTTTTTTTGCATCATTTAATGGTGTTTTAGAAAAGAAATCATAATCAGGAAGTTCAAATGATTTATCATAAAATTGGTCTTCTAAAGGTAATATATTATTAATAGCCGTTCCACCATAGCAAATTTGCTTATTTATTCTTAAAAAATTTTCAACAATACCTATAATTCTTTTTATTTCCGGATTATTTAATTTATTTGTGCCTAATTTTTTACCAATATTATCTACCGCACCTCTTAATATGGCTAATTCACATTCTTCAAATGACATATTATTTTTACAAGACATAGTTAATATATAGTGTTAAAAAAAAATATAATAATTAATAATTATTTTATATTATTAATTATTCAAGTTTGTTGTTTTTTAATTATAAAAAAATTATATTTTTGGTTTATAAACACCTCCTAATGTATTCATTTTACGAGGACCATACGACAATTTCTTTTCTTGAGGTTTTGGGACAGGTATCTTCTTTTCAAAGTATCTTAAATGATCTGGTTTTAATCTAAAGGCTGTTCCAACATCTGAGAAAAATTTAATATATTGCATTAAAAATGTATCTATTTCACTAAAATTCATCATTACCATTTGATTTCCTAATTGATGATGAATTGCAGCAGATGGATTGGTTTTCACATTAGTAAAATCAGGCCTGGTTATTCCTATAAATTTTTTATTTTCATTAATCATTGATTTTTTATCATAAACTTGTGTAACATCTTTATTTTTATAGATATTTACAAATGGCATACCAGAACCATCCTTTGCTTTACCCGACATATTTACTAATGCTTCAAATGGTGTTCCCCTATAATTGTTCAAGGGATCTTCTATAATGACAATTACCTTTCTTTTTAATTCTAATAATGGTATATTGGCAATTATAGATTTTCCATCTTTATTAAATTTACCATCATGACCAAATTTTTGGGATAAAAACATTCCAGAAAATGATTTATTTAATACTGTGGCCATATTTCTAAAAATATTTCTATTATTTGATTTTATTCTAAAACTTAAGAATAGTGGGTCATCTGGATTGGGAGAAATAGATCCAGAAAATGCTATCATTTTCACCTGATTCATTACTTTAGAAAAATTCAGACTATTATATGTCCCTTTTAAAAGATATTTTCCATTTGAAGTTGCTTCTTTCCCAGCAGCAACTACTGGTTCACCGTCTAAAGAATATATTTCAAAATCTAATAATCTTGCACCTCTTTTAACTGTTTCATTTAGTGGAATTAAATCTACAAAATCTTTTTCAAAATTTCCCCCGCAACAAGAGTTATGACTACTCATAACATAGTAATCTCTCAATAAATATCGATGCTTAGCATTGGAATAACTAATGCTTCCCAATTCCGATCCTCCTATTTCTTCATAACTCTGTATCATTAATTTATTATTTGCTTCTTGTTTACTTAATGTTGTATTTAAATGATATGCTAAAGCAAATACAATTAATATAATGACGAAAAATAAGAAAATAGCCAAATATAACTTTCTATTTTGTAACATATTCATCATATTGGATTTTGAATTTTCAAGTAAATTTTGAACATCAACCATATATTATATTAAAATATAAATTATTATTAAAAGTTATTTTAAATTAAAAATAAAAATATAAGGTTAATTTAAGATGACTGGTGGCTTAATGAATTTGGTAGCATACGGTAATGAAAATCTATTATTTAATGGTAATCCTAAAAAAACATTCTTCAAAGCCGTTTATAAAAAATATACGAATTTTGGATTACAACGATTTCGAATTGATTTTGAAGGTTCAAAAATTTTAAATGAAAAAACAAATACCACATTTGAATTTAAAATACCTCGATATGCTGAACTACTGAATGATACTTATTTAGTAATAAATTTACCTACTATTTATAGTCCATTTTATAATTTTAGTGCTGAAGAAGGTGTTGGAAATAAAAATGGTCATAGTTTCGCACCTTATGAATTTAGATGGGTAGAAGAGTTGGGAACAAATTTTATTGAAGAAATACAAGTTTTTAGTGGTGGTACTACACTTGCTCAATATAGTGGAGAATATTTAAATTGTATAAAAGAAAGAGATTATAGTAATTCAAAAAAAGATTTATGGAATCAAATGACGGGAAATATTCCTGAAATAAATGATCCTGCTAATGCTCATGGCAATATAAATGTATATCCCAATTGTCATTTTACTGAGGCTGGTCTAGATATTGAACCTTCTATACGAGGAAGACGTATTTACATTCCTATAGAATCATTCTTTTGTCATACAAGCAAAACTGCTTTACCTTTAGTAGCACTTCAATATCAAGAAATAACTATTCGTATAGAATTAAAACCAATTATGGACCTTTATACCATTAATAATGTAAATGAAATACCAAATCCAAATGGCCTTTCTTATAGAACTAGACCTAATAAAAATATTTTGGACCATCAATTATGGAGATTTTTACAAGCACCATATGATGAAAAAGCAACAACTAATTTATATAATAAAAATGTAACAGATTGGAAATCGGATATTCATTTAATTGGTACCTATGTTTTTCTAGGACAAGAGGAACGTAGAATTATGGCCGCAGAACAACACAACTTACTTATTACTCAATTATATACCTATAATTTTTTAGATATATCTGGAAGTCAAATTGTTAACATAGAAAGTAAAGATATGATAAAGGATTATATGTTTAGATTTCGCAGAAGTGATGCTTATTTGCGAAATGAATGGTCTAATTATACTAATTGGCCTTATAATGGTGTCAGACCTATGCAATTATCCCTTTTAAATAGTAATACTATACCTAATAGCGCGAGAATGTTTGTAACTGGAAATATTGGTGAAAAAAATCCAACAACTGGTGTAGTCATAAATGATTATCCAATGAATCTGCGTGATGTATTAGTAGATATGGGAATATCTATGGATGGCGTTTACAGAGAAAAAATATTAGATGCTGGTATATATGAATATATAGAAAAATATGCTAGAACAACTGGTGGTGCAAAACGTGGATTGTACTGTTACAATTTTTGTTTAGACAGTAATCGTAAAGAGTATCAACCAAGTGGTGCTATGAATGTTAATAAATTTAAAACGATATCATTTGAGTTTAATACAATTGAAACACCATTTTCACCAGAAGGAAGTAATGTTGAATATATTTGTGATATGAATGGAAATGCTATTGGTTTCAGAAAAACAAGTGCAATATTAAATGAATATAATTTTGATTTGCGGATTTTTGAAGAACGATACAATGTTGTTATTATACAAGGTGGTCGAGTAGGATTGATGAATGCTCGTTAAAACTTTTCAGAAAAGTTTTGCAAAAAACAATTAAACTTTATTTTGAAAAACTTTTTTTAAAAGTTTTAAAAATTGATTTAATTTTTATATTATACGTTTAAGTATAAAATAAAATGACTAGTGTAGAAACTCAAACAACACCAAACCATGAAAAAACTCGTTATATAAAAGCATTACCATATAGTAATTGTTCTGCTTATTCTGGTTTAATTATATTTGACTTGGACTTTTTAAAAAACTGTCCTTTACTTGAGGGTGCTCTCATTTTCAAAAAACTTTTTGGATTAGTTGAGAGTGATGATGTATTTTGTTATGATTTAAAAATAAATAAAAACCTTGAAACAACAATATTGCAAGATTTTAGAATTACAAAAGACGACTGGAAAAATTTCATATTCTTTTTACATCAAGGTAGTATTCCAGAGGCGTCTCTACCAGCAGAGTATATAGTTAATGAAAATAAAAGAACAAGTACAGGTACAATGGACAGAATTTTACATAAATTAGAGTCAGTCATGGGAACTTGTATTACGTTTGGAGGTGTTCCTAAGTTTGAAGAATATTACAAAAATTACTTTAATAAGTTAAATACAATACTTATTTCAAAAAATTATGTAGAATATAATCCGGGTAAACCAACAGAAGATAATTTAAACCGTTATATGTGGGCTAGTCACAATGCAGGAAGTATAGTTTATATAGATTTTATAAATTTACATAAAGTAAGTGATGGATGGTCTGCTGCATCATCCATGTCATCAAACTTTGTCTGGTATAAAAAATTAAAAAATGGAAACGAAAGTGATATTGATGCGGTTTATACAGAATCTGAAATCGGAGATGATACAGAACAAATTGTAGACGATACAGATAGTGATATGTCTGAATTAGAAAGTGACTCCGAAATGAATGACTCGAATGTTGACTCAAACGTTAATACTAATATCATTCAAGAATGGTTACAATAAAATAATTAACAATTTGCTGCCCACCTTGCCATTGCCTGAGTTTTAAAACGATTATTATTTTCAATAAACCATTTTTTTTTTCCAGCATCCCATCGTGCACCCCATCCCTTTGCCTCATCTTTTTCGCCATATGGTACATTCAAGTAAATTTTCTTTTCTTTTGTTTGGTATGAACAATGTGTTTGACCAATAGCCAAATTTGCTAATCGGTCGGCATTTTCATTCCCTAAACTATGCCGATCCTGTAATCCTGTATGTGCATTAATATGAATAAATTCTATGTTTTTCTTACCTTTGCAAAATCCGTAAGCGACTTTTACTATTTTGGCATTTGGGATTTCTACACCTTTTTTTTTCATCCAATTCTTTTTTTCACATTTCTCTCCATAATCTGTACAACACCGAATAGAATATTTGGAATCAGAATAAATAACAATTTTTTCACCATTATCTATCTCTTGTCTAAGAATAGAGAGTGCTTTTATGATTGCCAGTAATTCTGCTACATTATTTGTCTGTGGTCCTTTATAAGCCTCGCTCACATTTCGAGGATCATCCTTTCCAAAATAAACTCCGAAACCTGCCCTGGCATTGGACCTTCCGTTATTTGAACATGCACCATCTGTATATACAAATATTGGTTCTTGTTCTTCCGTTTCACTTTCATAATCTTCTTCTTCTAATTGATTTATACTTGACATAACTTCTCTTTCTATAGTTTTATCGTCACTCGAAGATGTCGCATTTTTCAATTTAATATTTCTTGTAGTTTTTCTTATGATAAATCTCTCCATTTATATAATTAAAATACCTTATATTTAATTATATAGCGAATTAAATATAATGTTAACTAGGTTTATTATATCTATTAAATTTTTTAGTGAGACCAGATAGCATCGTATGGTCTAGGGAATTTATTAGGATCTATTGGTTGATAATTTTTTGTATAGGATGTTTTAGAACCTCCTAATCTATTATCAGATTTCATTTCATCAATGGCTCCATCAACAGCCCCTTGATACTTTAAGTCTCCCATAATTGTTTTAAGTTGTTTTACTTTCGCAGGGTCTCTCTCTCTCTGACCACATTTACGACGTCTTCTATATTTTGCATGACGATCTGCTACTGGGTTTTTTAATTCAGTAGCATTCAATACATTATTAAGAACACTTGTAAGTCTGTTTTTATAAAGAGATGCGTTAATTTTATCCATATCATATTTATAAACTATACGACCTATTGCATTATATTCACTATCTTTTAATCTAGGCTCTCTGAATCTCTTAATTCTGGACAAATCATCCATAAAATCCATACCAATTTGTTCATAATCTAAATTATCACTTTGTTTATCTAATTGACATGAATTTAATGCCATTTGTAGTGATTTATTTGAAAAAAGTCCCGGTCTAGTTCTTGCATAACCATGAGAGTTTTTGGGTATTAAAATAGAACCACAATCATTACATGCAGAATTGTCAATATGTCCATCACTAACCCATGGACAATTTCTATATGATTTTCCCATGAAAATTTCATTTGCACACATATCATTATCGTATTGAGGTGCTAAACAACCATTTGGACACACACCTTTTCCTGATTTTGCAATAAGTCCATTAGACAAACGACTAAACTTGGGATTATTAACATTAAATTGTTGTGTTGCTATAGGGGTTTCTGCCGATTGAGATGCATGAGTTAATTGATTATTTTTGGATGGACACATTACATTTTCTGTAACGCCTGTAGGATTTTGTCCAACCGATGTAGGATTTTGCATAACGGCTGTAGGATTTTGTATAACGGCTGTAGGATTTTGCATAACGGCTGTAGGATTTTGTCCAACCGATGTAGGATTTTGCATAACGGCTGTAGGATTTTGTCCAACCGATGTAGGATTTTGTGTTGGACTACTTGTAGCCCCATTTATTTTTTCTCCCATTTGCATCATTCCCGAACCCAATTCTACCACTTCGGCTCCTAAATGCGGTCTTGATTTCTGATATGCTTCATTAAAATCATTAAAAGAATTATCGAATGCATTTTTAATATCAGGTTGTGCCTTATTATAAGCACCTGTCAAATGATATTGAGCCTTTTTAATATCTCTTTCTGCTTTTTTATAAGCAGATTCTAAATGAGGTTGAGCCTTATCTAAATATGGTTTTGATTTGGTATATGCACTTATTAAGTGAGGCATTGAATTAGATAACCCTTTCATAAAATCTGGTTTTCCTAATTCTACGGCTTGTTTTAGATTAGGACGACTTTCAATAATTTTTTTCAACTGATCGCCTCCCTTTTTTTGAACATCAGATACATTTGTAGGCAATTGCATGTTTGTCATAGCCTCTCCAAATGTACCTCCTATATTTACATAATCCCTAAGATCTATAAAAAAGAAAACTAATGTATAAATTACCATAAGTGTTAATGCTAAATAAAAAAACATTATATATATATAATTTAATAATATATTAATTTTACTAAATTATATTTTAGAATATACTCCATGCTGAATTATATGGTAATACCTTTTTTTTATCATCATCTTTACTATCATCTGGTTTATACGTATCTGTAAATTTTGCGTCATCCATTGGTACTCCTGCCAATTTCAACTTCTTTTTCATCATAGAATTACTATTATCTTCAAACATTCCAGTAATTCTTTTTGTAGTAGATTGAATAGGGTTATTCTCTCCTACTACAGAACTTGCAGATAAACTAGAACTTGAAAGAATATTAGAAACATCTCTCAATATTTTTTGAGTATATACCTTCTTTTGTGATTCAGATAAATGGTCTGATTTAAGTTTAACAACAAATCTTCCCAATGTTTCATAATCAGTTTCGTCAATATCTGGTATAGAGAAGTTTCTAATAATAGAAACTTCTTCAATAAAACTTTTACCGATTCTAATATAATTAGTTTGACTTTCTTCTGCTAAATTAATATCTTCTGCGATAAGATGTTTACTTCCCAATACTTTTTTCATAATATCTTTATTAAAAATAGCGTAATCACGTGGATTTTCAACACTAGTATAATCATTTTCAACTACAGATTGAGATGTAGACATGTTATTATCTCCTAATGCAATACGTTGTTCTTCAAATTTTTGCTCTTGTATAATTATTGGTTCACTTGAAGTTATTGGTTGTTGTTGTTGTTGGTACTCTTGATTATTAGAATTTTGCATACCTTCAGCAAATACACCACCTTCTACTAGTGTATAGGAATTTTTGTAATTCATAATGTCTACATAAAAATGATAAATAATATATGCAAATATTGCTATAATGCCTAAACTTACAAAAAATGCTCTCATTATATATAATTTTATATAATAATTTAAAATTATATATTTGTTTATCAACACAATTTTTAATGATGAACGTCTTCAAAGATATTATTTAACTAAATGAGTATTTAATTGTTGACTAACAACCACAAAAGTAACACATTTACTAATGTGTTTAATTTTATGAGCGTTCACATAAGCACATGTTGATCTTATTCCACCTAAATAATCTAAAACTGTTGCTTCAAGAGGACCCTTATATGGTATTTTTATTACACGACCCTCCGAAGATCTATAATTTGCCATTTTTCCATAATGTTTTGTCATTGCTAATTCACTGCTCATACCATAAAACATTTTATATTTTTTTATCTCTCCATTTGACTGTTTTTCTTCTATAACTTCTCCCGGATTTTCATCATGACCTGAAAAGACGCCACCACACATAACAAAATCTGCTCCACCACCAAAAGCCTTTGCCATATCACCTGGTGATGTTATTCCACCATCGCCTACAATAAATCCACCACAACCGTGTGCTGCGTCAGCACAATCAATGATTGCACTTAATTGCGGTACACCTACTCCAGTTTTTAATCTTGTAAGACATGCACTTCCAGGTCCAATACCTACTTTAACACCATCAACCTTCCCATTAATAATTAATTCTTCAACCATTTCACGCGTTGCAACATTTCCAGCAATAATAATAGAATCTGGAAAACATTCTCGTAATTTATGACAATAATTAACTACTTGTTGCATATAACCATTTGCAACATCTACACATATCCATTTTGCCTTTGTAAATTCAACAATATCATGCAAATTAGAAATATTACTTTCATTTATTCCTGTAGAAATCATAAAATAATCCGGATTTAAATCTTCTAAATGAGATATTTGTCGTCTTTTTCGAAAATCATTAAGATTATAAAATTTATTTAAACATGTAATCATTTTATGTTTACATAATACATCATAAACCCCAAAAGTTCCAGTTGTGTCCATATTTGCAGAGATAATTGGTACGCCTTTCCATTTTTGTGTAGAGTATTTAAAAGAAAAATCTCTTTCAATATCAACTTGACTTCTAGAACTAATTGTAGTTCTTTTAGGTCTAATTAAAACATTATGAAAATCATATTGAGGTGTATGAATTATTTTCATATCTTAATTAAATTTAGCAATGCATTTTTAAGTATATTTTTAATATTTAATCTATATATATAAATGCCTTCATTATTAGATAAAATGTATGAAGATGGTAAATATGCATCAAAAAAAAGAGATAAAAGAAACGCTGATGCTGCAAAAAAAAAAGAAAGAAAAAGAAAACGAGAAGAGTCTTCAAATAAAAAAAAAAAGAAGAAAAAAAAGCCTATGTCACACAATGACCGCATTATGTATACTATAATTTTAATTATATGTATACCATTGGGGGTTTTATTTTTTGTATATTATAATTCCGCTCTAATGCATACTATTATATTAGCAAAAGGTTTATTTAAAACAGAACAAAATCTAGGAATACCCACAGATCCAGATAGAGTACCCTATTCAAAATCAATGTCTCACGGTGCAACTAAGGATCCATCAAATACTGAAAGTGTATTTGATATTATGGATAAACAAAGTAAAAAGGTTGCTGGAGTTGACCCACCAAAAAAACAGATGGGGGGTGGGAGAAAAGTTCAAAGGGGGGGAAATAAATTTAATAGAGCAGCAAATGAGGCCAAGTCTTTTTTAGATCCAACCAAATTTGGATTTCCATATACATGGTATGATAATGATAATTTAGTAATGAGAGGAATAAGTGATTATTTTGTGACATTTTTTACATTTATGCGAGGAGGATTAGTAAAATTATTAGATATTTGCAATGAATCTTTTTATAAAGAAGGTTATCAAGGTTATCCAACAGATTTAGGAGGACAAGTATTTGATTTTGTGAAATTTTCAATGATTCTTCCATTAATATCGGTTATTATATATGCTGGTAATATATGTTTAGGAACTGTTGGTCTATTTTGGTCTTCAATTAACAATCAAACATTACTTATTTTATTCTGGTTGACAGTGGGAATATTAAGTTTAGTTATAGGAACTATAACAACTATAGCAGTAGCGGGAGTTACTGTATCATATCTTAATATTTTCGTGGCTATTGCATTTATTATGCTTACAATTGCCACCTGTTATTCGTGGCCATATGGGTTCTTTTGGTTTTATTTGCAGGCAATGATACTTAAGATAGATGAGCCAAAAAAGAAATTATTTAGAAATTATCTTAAAAATTACGAACTTTGCTGGATATTGTCCATAGTCTCACTTTTAGGGGTTAGTATTTCTTATATATGGCAGTGGCATATTATACCACTTGTAGCATTTGGGGGAGTAGGTGGAACCTTTATTCTACTTAGAGCAATGGGGTTAATTTAATTCAATAATTTATAGTTTTGTAAATAATATAATTTTTTATAACATTAAAGTTATAAAAAATTATATTTTACTATTTTATATGATAGCATTTATTAAATTTCTTGTCAAAAAATTCAACAAATTTCATCCTATTGTTCAAGTTTTATTAACCATCGGACTTTTAATTATATTAAGATACGTCTATAAAACATTTTTATATAGTTATTTTAGTGCATTTAATTTGGAAGGATTTGGACAACCCAAAGAATTAGTTTATTTTCATATGAATGGATGTGGTCATTGTAAAAACTTTACACCAATATGGGATCAGTTTTCTTCTAGTTATAATGGAAACTTAAAACTAAGAAAGGTTGAGCGTGCAGATGCAGTTAGTGAATTAGAAAAGTATGAAATCAAAGGGTTCCCTACTATTTTATTACTTGACGGCAATGGTGGTAAAAAAGAATTTCAAGGAGATAGAACAATTCAAGGATTGGAATCATTTATACAAGGTTAATCTTCATCATTACACCAAATACAATCAATAAATTTATAAATTCGGTTTAAATCTAATTTATTAATTTCATAATTTTCATTATTAAATAATTCAACAATATACTCAAAATTATGATTTTTTCTTAAATTTATAAAAAAAGAAAACATATCTTTTACATCCATAGATAATTGAGAACATAGATTACTAATAAAAAGAGAATTATTGTATTCTGTTGAATATTTTGTCAATACTTTTGTAAATCTCACATTTTGACTTGAAGGGTATTTTTTTGTTTGTTTATATTTACTATGAAATAAATAATTGTTGTAGAATGTTTTGATAAGAGAACTCATTTCATTAAAAATCCAAATTTGTTTCTGAAATGTAATTCTATCAATATAATCTGAAAAACATATATTATCAAGAATTTCATTATAAAAAATTAAACTATCTTTTTTAGGATAATCTTCCAATTGGTCCACTAAATTTTCATGATATAATAATCCTACACTTGTTCTATCCGTTTCATTCATTACTTCTAAATGATTTTCTATTAAATATTTTTTTTGAAATAACAATTTAATAATATCCTTAACATCTTCGTTATAATTTTTTTGAGCGAACATATTTTTAATTAATTGATTTTTTAATGTTTTTTCATGATTTTTATAAATATTATATGTTGAATTTAATTTGCATAGGTCTCCTTGAATAAATTCAGACATACTTTTAGTTAACTCGTCATCTATTGTAGGCATTAGTATACTAATAAGTTGAGAAGTTTGTTTCATTGTGGGAGTTTTAAGTTCAATGGTTAAACACACCTTCATAATTTCTTTTATTTTTTTATCAATATGCTGATTGCCAATACATATAATGGGTGTCATTGTACTTTTCTCTTTTTTTTGTTTTTTTGTTTTTTTTGGACGTATTAATTTAATTAAAGAATTAATTCCTCCTTTATCCCCGCTATTCATTCCATCGATTTCATCCATAACAATAGCAATTTTTTTTGTTTTTTTTTGAAATAAACTCAATACATTTGTATCAGACATATTATGTTTAGTAATATTTTCAATAATGGATTTATTTCTAACATCTCCCGCGTCGTATTTTATAATATCATATCCTAATTTTTTTAAAACTAAATTAACAAAACAACTTTTACCACATCCGGGAGAACCATATACAAAAATGCCTCTGCTTGTTTGTAAATTACTTTTATTTTCTTCGAAATATTGTAAAGTATCGATTAATTTTTTTTCACATTCTTCTCTATTTAGAATTAAATTTAGATTTAATTGGTCCATCTTACATTCTTTTTCCTTGTTTTTTTAAACTTATATTTGATCTTATCTTTATTTTTATGAATAACTTCTTGACATCTATTTTTAATTTTATAGTGTTTAGAAAAATAAATTAATTCATCCAATCTATTTGAAAAAAATATATTTTTATATTTATATTTTTTATTGTAATTATTCATATTTATAGAATTTATTACTTGAATAAAATGATTTAAATATGTATCAAAAACTAAGTATAAATTTTTTCTTATTAAAAATCTATAATAGGCTCGTTCCATTAACAAATCACTTGTTAATTTTTGTTTATAGTTTTCTAACCAATAACTTTTATTAGTCAAACTCAGAGCATATTTAGGAACATAAGGAAAAATTTTATATATTACTACATCTTGAGGCAATTTAATAAAATTCATTAATAAATAATTTTATTAAAATTTATGACAAACTTTTTATTAACATTCTCCGGAAATACCATCCCATTCAATGGAGCAATTTTTAGCAAAAAGACATTTATTTTTTCTTCCATCCGGTCCTAAATATTCAGGAGTGGAAAAATTTGCTGATTTGGGGCAATTAATTCCTAAATCTTGAGAATTTAAACATTTACCAGTTGATGCATCTTTTTGCCAATAATCAGGACAAGCACTAACCTGTGGAGGATATTTAGCATTACTTTTTGCCTGGATCATAAGTATGCCAAGAATAATCATTAATAATAAAAATAAAAAAATAGCAGTATAACTAACAATTTTTTGAAAACTAGCCATGTATATAATCATAAAATATAATATTTTTTTATTATATATTATAAATGAACGTTAATGGAAGAGTTAATATTTTAGAAGAACACACACAAAATGTTTTTAGTTTATACGATAAAATACCTATTGATCAAAAGATAACTAGTTATAATGATGCAATGACTGGTAATTTTGAAAATTCAAATTTATCTCGAGCATTTTTTTCTGCTAAAAATATTATAATTATACAGAATGCTTTAATGGCAGGTGTTCATAAAGCATCAAATGGTCGATTTAATATTGGTTATCAAAATGAAGATACATTGAAAATTATTATGAGAAGTGTTTTTCTCCAGCATTCTGCAAATTTATGTACAAATATAACAGAACAAATAGTAGAATTAAACAAAATTGTTGTAGAATATTGTGTACCAAAGTTATGCAGTGAAGCAAGTGCATATATCAAATATAAAAATGACGTTAGTACTTTAGCAGTACCTCTAAACAGACCTATTTCTACATATAACAACAATCTATTAGAACTTAAAAACTTCTTTTAAAAATTATATATATGTCTTTTTTGAGTTATTATTTTAACAATCTATTTTTTAATATCCTACATTCAAAACTTAATCATATATATGATAGAAAAATGTCCAATAATTTTACAGCATTAACACATGCTGCAGGTAGCACATTATTGGCAGGGAGATATTTGTTAGATACTAAAAATATGAATAAGTACTATAATTTGATATCGTATAGTTCTGCATATTTTATATATGATTTATTATATCTTATTCAATATTGGAAACCAAATCCCTTAAATTATGCGTATATTTATCATCATTTGTCGGCTGTATACATTATTCACCAAAACCCCCAAATATATTATGGAGGGCATATATTATTTTTGGGTGAACTTTCAAATATCCCATCTTATTTAGTATATTATTATCAAAAACAACCAAACAAACAGAATTTAGTTAAGAAATTAAAATATTTACAATTTTTCCTTTACTCTTTTATTAGAGTTCCATTAATGACCAAATTAATAAAAGATATTTTTCATAATTCCCAAAATACGGGAAATTACACAACATTATTAGTAGGAACACCTGTTTATTTATTAGGATTAATATGGACTAAAAAATTATTTAATAAAATTTATTATTAGATATAATTTTAATTTATTTATTATTATTTTGGCATAAATACTAATAAATTGTTTGTATAAATGATACTTGTATTTTCAGAGTGCGGTTATAAAGTGAAACATTTAGTCGGAGGTAAAAATGCATCTTTAGGGGAACTATTCCATATTTCTAAAGAGTTAGATTTTAATATAGCAGATGGCTTTGCTATAACAACTACATTTTATATGGAATTTATTAAAAATAATAAAATAGACCAATTAATTGAACCTATTATTAATGAAATTAACAGTGACAATATTGAAGAACTTATTATGTGTTCTGGAAAAATAAAAGATTTATTTAATGCTTCTATTTTTACAAAAAAACAAATAAATTTAATTTTTGATAGTTATGATAACTTAATATCAAAGTATAATCATAATATTCAGGTGGCTGTAAGATCTTCTGCAGTTTGCGAAGATTTACCTAATGCTTCTTTTGCTGGACAACAAGATACTTATTTAAACGTTGGTAAAAATAATTTATTAGATTGTATTAAAAATTGCTTTGCATCTCTTTTTAATAGCAGGGCTATTTCTTACAGAAAAACAAATAATATTAGTTTTGAGGATGTTAAAATTTCAGTTGGTGTACAAAAAATGGTTCGATCTGATATAGGCTCGGCAGGGGTTTCTTTCTCAATAGACCCAGAAACAGGATATGATAAAGCAATTGTAATTAATTCTGCATTTGGATTAGGAGAATTAGTTGTTAGTGGAGGAGTAAGGCCAGATGAGTTCATAGTTGATAAAAGAACTGTTGGGTTAAATATGCAAGACCCTATTTTAAGTAAGAAATTGGGAGAGAAATTTACAAAAATTGTTTATTCAAAAGATGGTGTAAAAGAAATTAAAACTAATAAAAATGAAATAATACAATTTAGTTTAACTAATTTACAGATTAAAAGATTGGCTACACATGTTAGACTCCTTGAAGAAAGATATAGTATTATCTTTAAAAAAAAGATGGGCGTTGATGTAGAATGGGCATTAGATGGATTAGATAATAAAATATATATTATACAAACACGTCCTGAAACAGTTCATAGCAATAAAACAAACATCTTAAAAAAATATAAACTTAAGGAAAGTGGAAAAAAAATTATTAGCGGTGTTGCTGTTGGAGAGAAAATATCTTCAGGAAAAATTAAAAATCTAAAAGATATTAGTGAATTTAAAAATTTTTCTAAAAACGATGTTTTAGTAACGAGTATGACCACGCCTGATTGGGAACCTATTATGAAAAAATCAGCAGGTATAATTACAGATAAAGGGGGACGAACTTGTCATGCTGCTATTGTTGCACGAGAGTTAGGTATTAATGCTATAGTAGGAACAACAAATGGGAGCCAAAAATTAAATGATGATGATGAAGTAACTATTTGTTGTGCAGAAGGAGAGACAGGAGTCGTATATGATGGAAAATTAGATTTTGAAATAGAAGAATTAGAAATAAATACAGATAAAAAGTTACCTATAAAGTTAATGTTAAATGTAGGATCTCCAGAACTTGCATTTTCAGCAAGTATGATACCAAATATGGGAGTAGGGCTAGCAAGATTAGAGTTTATTATTAATAATTATATTAAAGTACATCCTAAGGCTCTTTTAGACTATCCTATATTAGAACCAATATTAAAAAACAAAATACAAACCATTATGGGAGTTGAAACAGATGGTCGATCTTTTTTTATTAATAAATTAGCAAAGGGTATCGCTAAAATTGCATCAGCATTTTACCCAAATGATGTTATTGTACGATTGTCTGACTTTAAATCAAATGAATATAAAAATTTAATTGGTGGACACTTGTATGAACCAAATGAAGAAAATCCTATGATTGGATGGCGGGGTGCATCTAGATATTATTCGCACGATTATAAAGATGCATTTGCTTTAGAATGTTTGGCTTTAAAATATGCCAGAGAGATTATGGGATTTGATAACATTATTGTAATGATTCCTTTTTGTAGGACGCCAGAAGAATGTGAAAAAGTATTAAATGAAATGAAATTACATGGATTAGAAAGAGGAAAAAATAAATTAAAGATTTATTTAATGTGTGAAATACCCAGTAATGTTATAGAGGCAGATATATTTTCACAGCATGTGGATGGTGTATCTATAGGAGGAAATGATTTATTGCAATTAACATTAGGCGTGGATCGTGATTCTGATAAAATTTCTTATTTAACAAACCATGAAAATCTTAGTTATAGGAGAATGATTAAAAAGGCGATTGAAACATATAAAAAATATGGTGTGAAGGTTGGATTTTGTGGACAACAACCTTCTGATAGTGTAGAATTTTGTGAGTTTTTAGTAAATTCTGGAATTGATTCTATTTCTGTCACAAGTGATTCAGCCATTAAAACATATCAAAAATTGTCGAATATGTAATTTAGAAATAATTAAAGTTCTATAATTTTTTATTTATTCGTTTAAATAAATATAAAAAGATATTTATATTTATTATATAAACTAGAGTAGTTAAAAGCACCATTGGTGTAAGGGTAGCATGTAAGATTTTCATTCTTGCGAGTCCCGGATGGTGCAAATGGGGATGTAGCTCAAATGGTAGAGCGCTCGCTTTGCATGCGAGAGGTACGGGGATCGATGCCCCGCATCTCCAACTCGTAAATGAAAACATTTTTAAGTATTTAAATTTATTATATGGAAAAATAAACTTTAGAAAATATTCCAACCTAACTACAATCAATTATTTTTAATTATGCTATAAAATGCAAAAAAGATCAAAACTTTATATTAATAAAGATATCGTAAAATTTATTATAAAATAGATTTAAAAAATGCAAACTATCCTCCTGCATGTTAAATACATTTATATGTCCAAATTGTTACATGAATGCTTTATGTTTATGCAGTATTTGGGAACTGCTTTTATTTAATTGCCCAAAATTAAAACGTTAGAAAATATCATCCAACCCAATAGAAGTTTTGCACTTAACGATAAAATTACATATGTTTGTTCTTTTAAATAGGGATTTACACTACAGCAAAGTTCCGCAAGTTGAACAAATCCAAAAGAAGAATAAAGTAAAAATAAAACAATAACAATTACATACACAAAACTAGGTGGACCTGTTCCTGATGTTTCATTTGTAGATTCTATTGATTTAAAAAATGCGTGACCAATTATACCATAAGCCCAGCAGAATTGCAACCAACCTGTTAAATGGATTAACCATTTTATTTTCTTATCTTTTATAAATTCAACTGCTAAGCCACATAATTGACACGATGATGTCAATACAGCAATAGATGTAATTAGATTAATATCAGTCACACCATTCAATAGTGCAATAGATATAAGCATTATAGATGCACTAAAACTGTATTCTATAAATCTTAGTGGATTTTTATTATTTTTAACCATATCGCTGTATTTATAGTCGAGGATTGGTCCAATATAGTTTGTTAGTGCAGAAAAAGATTGAAATAAAAAAGATAATAAATGAAAACTTATGATTAACCATCCTAAATCTGTACCATAACAAGAGTCGTCATTACAACTCACTGGTTGAGTTACAGTTCCCACACAAAATATCCCATCTGATGTATTAAACGTTCTTGTACCTGTTTTACAAGTTGAATTAGTTTTATCCCAACTTTGAAATGTTTCAGTATACGGTATAATTAAGGAATTTTTATTAGAATATAATCCAATCATGGAGACAGCACTTAAAAAGTGTCCAAAAATAGCAAAATAATTTAATTTAATGTAAGTCTTTGAATCAGTACAACACATAATAACAACTCTATGTTTATTTTTTTAAGTTAATTTCATTAATAATTATGCCGTGATGTCCGAGTGGTTAAGGAGAACGACTTGAAATCGTTTGGGCTCTGCCCGCGCAGGTTCAAATCCTGCTCACGGCGCTTATTGTAATAATTAAAACTATTAAATTTTAATTATTTATTTTTAATTATGAATTTATTAATGTAAAAAAAATTTTAATTTATAGAACAACACTTTCCACACTGAGTTGGTTGAACTTGATCTTCACTCGTATTTGCCTCATTTCAGGCGACGGGGTCAGATTTCGTAGCACCCTCCTCTCCGGCAACCTTAGCCTGAAAATATGGCTTGTCCTGAAGACTAGCCCTTGACATCGCATCGTCAACCACAGGACTTACCTTAATATCACAAATAGGAGACCAATTAAGCATAAAAGAATTTAGAGCAGAAACATTATCTGTTTCACAAATACAAACTCCACCATCACCACTTAGATGATGCCAACGACCTACAATATTAATATGCTCACCTGCATCTTTAAGATCATCAGCGGGGGTCATATTACCAAAGACGTTCCAACAAGGAACACGGTTAGCAGCAGAAATACTCCAAGAAATAAGGAATAGCATTATGACACATTATAAAAAAATCTTTTTAAGTTGCTATTTTAAATTATTTGTAAAAAATAATTACCTACATAAATACAAGTATGCCTATATTATTAGGAATACACTCCTACATATATGAAGTATCAGAATATTGCAATAATCATCCTGGAGAAGGTATTCTCAATATTTATTTAAAAAGATTTCATAGAAAAAATACTACTGACCTTTTTGAAAGATATCATAATACTAATGAACCTGATGAATTATTAATTGATGCTAAAAATAATAACTTTAAAAAAACAGAACATGGTATTTCATTTGTATGTCCTTTTTTTTTTAAAAGAAGAATACCTAAATTTTTTCATTATATAAATAACGATAATTTAGAAAAATATTTAAAAACAGTTTTTTTAAATAAAAAAACTGATTGTTTTATTTTACGACCTAGTTTTAAAAATAACGAAAATATGCTAATTATAACATATTACTTAAAAAATGAAAATACTATTAATGACAAATATATAATAAAAGAAAATGATTACTGGATTGGTTCATTATATTATAACAATACTGTAAATTATTATAAAGAAGTAAATGTTGAAAAATTAATAGATAAAATGATGAAAGATTTTGAACCTATTATTCAATAAATTATTTTTTAAAAAATAAAATAATTTATATTATTTATAATGCTAAATTCAAATATAGCAAATTTAGATTTACACAGTTGGGGAAGAAAAGACATTGAACTTTCAGAGGTTGAAATGCCGGGTTTAATGGAATTAAGAAAAAGATATAAAAATAAACATCCTTTTAAGGGATTAAAAATTTCAGGTTCACTTCATATGACAATTCAAACTGCTGTTTTAATAGAAACCCTAAAAGAATTAGGTGCAGATATTAGATGGTGTTCATGTAATATTTTTTCTACACAAGATCACGCGGCTGCTGCGATAGTAAAATCTAATTCAGCAAAAGTTTTTGCATGGAAAGGAGAAACTTTAGAAGAATATTGGGATTGCACATATAATGCATTAGTATGGCCCGACGGATCAGGACCAGATATGATTGTTGACGATGGGAGTGATGCTACATTTTTGGTGCATGAGGGGGTGCGTCTTGAAAAAGAACATTTAAAAGGAGAAAAATTTCCATATATTGAAGACGAAACACACAATGAAGAATATAAATGTGTTTTAAGATTAATAAATAAAACAATAAAAAAAGACAAAATGTTTTGGCATAATATTGCTAAAAATATAAGAGGTGTATCTGAAGAAACAACAACAGGAGTTCATAGGTTATTGCAATTAGAAAAAGAGGGATCTTTATTATTTCCAGCAATAAATGTAAATGACTCAGTTACAAAAACAAAATTTGATAATTTATATGGTTGTAGACACTCTCTATGTGATGCAATAATGAGATCAACAGACGTTATGATTTCAGGGAAAAAAGCATTAGTTTGCGGTTACGGGGATGTAGGTAAAGGTTCGGTTGAATCTTTAAAAGCAGCAGGTGCTATAGTAATGGTAACTGAAATAGATCCAATATGTGCATTACAAGCATGTATGGAAGGACTTGAAGTAGTTCAACTTGAAGATGTTGTTAAAGATGTAGATATTTTTGTAACTGCAACTGGTAATAAAGATATAATTTTAGCAGAGCATATGTCTAAAATGAAAAATAATGCTATCGTTTGTAACATAGGACATTTTGATAATGAAATAGATGTTCTAGGTTTATATAATTATCCATCAATTATTAAACAAAATATTAAACCACAAGTTGATCGTTTTGTATTTCCAGATGGACATGGTATCATATTATTAGCAGAAGGTAGATTAGTTAACTTAGGTTGTGCAACAGGACATCCATCTTTTGTTATGTCTTGTTCTTTTACAAATCAAGTTTTAGCGCAATTAGATTTATGGAAAAATAAAGATATTTATGAAAAAAAAGTGTATAAATTGTCAAGAAAATTAGATGAAGAAGTTGCCCGTTTGCATTTAGAAAAATTAGGAGCAAAATTAACAGTATTAACAACAGAACAAAGCAAATATATTAATGTTAGTAAGGATGGTCCTTATAAACTAGAAACATACAAATATTAAACAATATTTTAAAAAATATTAGATAGATTATGATATACCTTTTTATAAAAATACAATGAAATATAATAATGTCAAAATAACACCACAATATGCTTTATTATTGGCATACATTTTTTTATTTTTAGTAATAATTTATTTTTTTTCATTAAAATATTTATCAAATAATAATTATTTTAAATGGGGTCCTCCAATTAAAATATTTCAAATAGAAATTAATAATTATAATGAATTTAATATATTATTATTTATTTATTTTGTAAATGAAATTATAAATTCATTGCTTTCTGCAGTAGTATATTCATGGATAATAAATTGTATTCAAGACCCAAAATCAAAAAATACATTTTATTCAAAAAATAAATCATTATTTTTGATTATTTTATTTACATTTTATTCTCAATTAAATTTAATTTTTGTTATTAATGGCAGTTTTTCTCAAATATCTGTTTTTGTTGCTACTTTATCTGGTGGATTAATTACATCTTTATATATTAATTCAAATTATATAAATAGAATTCATAATAAATCAGGTTCAGAAACACTTATATTTAATGAAATTGTTTAATTTAAAACAATTAATGAATATATATATATATATATATATTCATGAAAAATATTAACACATTAATAGATATGTTTGAAAAAAAAATAGTAGTATTAGATGGTGCAATGGGAACTATGATACAGAAATATGATTTAATTGAGGAAGATTTTCATGGTAATTTATATAATGAAAAACATAAAGAAAATAATATTTTACTAAAAGGTAATAATGATTTACTTTCTATTACTCGTCCAGATATAATAAAGGAAATTCATAAAAAATATTTAGAATCTGGAAGTGATATTATAGAAACAAATACATTTAGTGGAACTACTATAGCACAACTTGATTACTTAATGGAAGATCAGGTATATAATATTAATTATGAGTCGGCAAAAATAGCAAAAGAGTTATGTATAGAATACACAAAAAAAACTCCTGATAAACCCAGATTTGTTGCTGGTGCAATAGGACCTACAAATAGAACTTTATCAATATCACCTGACGTTGAAAGAGCTGAATTTAGAAATATTACTTGGGATGAATTGGTTAATGCATATTATGAACAAGTATCTGCTTTAGTTGACGGAGGAGTTGATATTTTATTAATAGAAACTATATTTGATACTTTAAATGCTAAAGCAGCCATTTATGCGTGTTTAGAATATTTTCAAAAGAAGAATATCAAACTACCAATTATTATATCTGGAACTATAACAGATCAAAGTGGTAGAACATTATCAGGACAAACAGTAGAAGCATTTTATGCATCTGTTAGACATTGTAATCCAATTTGCATAGGTTTAAATTGTGCATTAGGAGCAAAAGATATGATTAAACATATAAGAAAATTATCTAAAATAGCAGAATGTTATGTTCATGCTTATCCTAACGCTGGATTGCCAAATGCTATGGGCGAATATGATGAAACCCCTGAAATGATGAAAGATATTTTAAAAGATTTTTTTAAAGAAAATTTATTAAATATGGTAGGGGGTTGTTGTGGTTCAACAGATAACCATATTAAATCGATATATAATGAATCAAAATTATATAACTCAATCCGAAAACCTATTGAAAAATGTAAATATACTAGGTTATCAGGGTTAGAAGATTTACTTTTAACACCTGAATTAAATTTTATAAACATAGGCGAACGATGTAATGTAGCAGGATCAAGAAGATTTAAAAAATTAATAATGAAAAAAAATTATACAAAAGCCTTAGATATAGCTAGTGATCAAGTAGAAAATGGAGCACAGATATTAGATATAAATATGGATGATGGTATGTTAGACAGTGAAAAATGTATGACTACCTTCTGTAATCTTGTTGCATCTGATCCTAACATATGTAAAATTCCAATTATGATAGATAGTTCTAAATTTGAAGTAATATTAGCAGGTTTAAAATGTTTACAAGGTAGTTGTATTGTTAATTCTTTAAGTTTAAAAGAAGGAGAAGATGAATTTATAAAAAAGGCACATATTATTAAAAAATTTGGAGCAAGTATAGTTATAATGGCTTTTGATGAAAATGGTCAAGCCGCTGAAAAACAAGATAAAATTAATATCTGTTACAGAAGTTATAAAATATTAGTAGAAAAGGTTGGTTTTGAACCTTGTAAAATTATTTTTGATCCAAATATATTAACAATTGCAACTGGTATGGAAGAACATAATAATTATGCTGTAAATTTTATAGAAGCAACAATGGAAATTAAAAAATTAATGCCACTAGTTCATATAAGTGGTGGATTATCTAATCTTTCATTTTCATTTAGAGGCTTAAATTTACTAAGAGAACAAATGAACTCCGTTTTTTTATATCACGCTATTAAGGTCGGTATGGATATGGCTATTGTTAATGCAGGTGCATTGCCTATATATGATGATATACCAAAAGATATTAGAGAATTATTAGAAAATTGTATTTTAAATACTGATAATACTACTACAGAAAAATTATTAGAGTATGCTGAAAAAGAAAGAAATAATAAAACAAATAATGTCAAACACGTTGACAAAATTATTCAATCTTGGAGGAAAGGAACAATTGAAGAAAGAATAGTGCATTCTTTAATAAAAGGTATTGATAAATTTATAATTGAAGATACAGAAGAAGCTAGATTATTCTATAAAGAACCCTTAAAAGTAATAGAAGGTCCTTTAATGAAAGGAATGGATATAGTTGGAGATTATTTTGGGTCAGGTAAAATGTTTTTACCTCAAGTAATTAAAAGTGCTAGAGTAATGAAAAAATCTACCGGTTATTTATTACCTTTTATGAAAAAAGAAGATGAAAAGTTATCAACTGCCGCAACTATTTTAATGGCAACTGTAAAAGGAGATGTTCATGACATTGGTAAAAATATTGTTGGAGTAGTGTTAAGTTGTAATAACTTTAAAGTAATTGATTTAGGTGTTATGGTAACACCTGAAAAAATACTAGATGAAGCAAAAAAAAATAATGTTGATATAATTGGGTTAAGTGGTCTTATAACACCATCATTAGATGAAATGGTTTATCTTGCAAAACAATTGGAATTAAATAATTTTAACATACCTCTTTTAATTGGAGGTGCAACTACATCACAAGAACATACTGCAATTAAAATATCACCAGAATATAGTAGTCCTGTAATACATGTTTTAGATGCAGCAAGAAGTGTTCCAGTTGTTAGTAAACTAATAGATAAAAACAATAAAGATGATTTTGTTAATGAAATTACTGAAGTATACGATGAAATAAGAGAAGATTATTATGAAAATTTAACAGAATTAAAATATGTTTCATTAGATGAAGCGAGAAAAAATAAACTGATTTTAAATAATTATAAAATAAATACTCCAATATTTTTAGGAAATAAAACTTTAAATAATATATCATTAGAAAAAATAAGAAAATATATAGACTGGGGACCTTTCTTTCAGGTATGGCAGTTAAGAGGAAAATATCCAAATAAGGGTTATCCAAATATATTCAATGATAAAGACGTTGGTAAACAAGCAAAAAAAGTTTACGATGAAGCAAATAAATATATTGATTATATTATTAAAAATAATATTTTAAAACCATCTGCGGTTTTTGGATTTTATAAAGCAAATACTATAAATGATGATATTATCATTTATAATGAAAAAAATGAAAAAATTAATACTTTTTATGGATTAAGACAGCAAAATACAAGATTTGGAAAAAAAAATTACATATGTATGAGTGATTTTGTTAAAGAAAAAAGTGAAAACGTGCAAGATTATATAGGTTTATTTGCAGTTACATCTGGAGATATAGAAAAAGAAAAACAAAAATTAAAAGATTGTAATGATGATTATAATTTAATTATGTTAGATGCAATTGCTGATAGATTTGCTGAAGCACTAACTGAGATGCTCCATCACGATATTAGAACAGAATATTGGTGTTATGAGAAAAAAACAAATCTTAATATTAGTGAATTAATTAATATGAAATATGATGGTATAAGACCTGCACCTGGTTATCCCGTTCAACCTGATCATACGGAGAAAAAACAGATTTGGGATTTACTAAATGTTGAAAAATCAATTAATATTAAACTAACAGAAAGTTTTTCAATGTTTCCAACTGCTAGTGTTTGTGGTCTATTATTTTCTCATCCAGAATCAAAATATTTTTCAGTAAATAAAATACAAAAAGATCAAGTTGAAGATTATAGTAAAAGAAAAAATCAATCAATTGAAATAACAGAAAAATGGTTAGGTCCTATTTTAGGCTATTATTAGTAAATTTTTTAAATCACTTAAATTTAAATTTGTAAAAAATGTAATAGGATAACCATGATACCCATATTCAGGATGTAATACCATTCCACAACAACCTAGTTTTTCATTATCATATTTTAATAGATATTTTAGTCCATTTATTTCATTATATATGCAGTTTGTTTTTTCACCAAATAAACAATTTCCTGTATGTGGATCGCTTACATCAATCCATAAATTTTTTTTTTCTACTATTTGTTTTATTTTTTTTTTAAACTTTATAAAATTTTCATTTA
>Ga0206682_10001300_pt1 | contig 24847 bp, 20 predicted proteins | sample M240m12015metaG_FD_155444 | JGI IMG/M metagenome (GOLD analysis project Ga0206682, IMG submission 155444) | Ammonia-oxidizing marine archaeal communities from Monterey Bay, California, United States - M2 40m 12015 | ecosystem: Environmental > Aquatic > Marine > Intertidal zone | place: USA...
TTTGGCCGCTTTAAGGGCTTCGATCATGCTCGCGATAGTGCCGCCGGAGGCACCGCCTTTCGCCGCTTTTACTCGCAGTTTGGCGTGAGGGAATGGGTGACCAAATTGAGCTTGGGCGCGCTGCTGTAAGGCAAAAACACCCATATCTGAGGGTATAGAATCAAAGCCACAGCAGTTGACTATGCGTGCGCCGCTGGCTTCTGCAGTCTGGTTGTATTTGTCTTTCATCATCCCGATCCAGTGCGCTTCGCCAGTCAGGTCGGTGTAGTCAGTGCCGCTTTCGGCACAGGCTTTAATCAGCAGTTCGCCATAGAGGGCGTAGGGTCCGACTGTGGAAATAATCACTCGGGTTTGGCTGCAAAGTGCTTGCAGTGATGCTTCGTCATGAGAGTCGGCAATCAGTACTGGCAGTGCCCTAGCCGCGTCGCCGAGAGACTCTTTTAATGTGGCTAGTTTGGAGTCTGAGCGGGAGGCTATAGCCCAGGAAATGTCGCCATTGACGCCGATAGTTTCGACTAAATAGTTACTCAGAATTTGTCCGACAAAACTGGTGGCGCCGAAAACAATCAGATCATAGGGTTTGCTGGATACTTCGGTAATAGACATAGGTTATTATTCTTATAGTTGGACAGGGTTATTTTTTAACGTAGTTTGCGGAGCGGTTGTGCCCACAGTGTTACCCATTTTATATTCCTTTCGTCGCTGCCCCTATGCTATGCGGGCGCGAATGACTCTTTTATACGCGAGTATAGACCTAGAGCTTCGTGAAGTCCTATTGAAAGCTAAACCTGAAGAAATGCTGGCTATCTCTGCCAAGGGCACTGTGCCAGTGCTGGAACTTCCCAATGCTGAGGTGCTCGATGAAAGTTACGACATTATTCGCTGGGCGCTGCGTCAGAGTGACCCGCAGAATTGGTTGAGTGTCGACCTTGATTCTGCGATCAGCGATCTAATCCAACGCAACGACGGTCAGTTTAAAACCGATCTTGATCACTACAAGTATTGGGAGCGCTTTCCTGCGGAATCTCAGGGAGAATATCGCCTTCGAGGAGAGCAGTTTCTGGCTGAGCTCGAGGTGCTGCTGAGTCGGCAGTCCTATCTGCTGGCAGAGCGAATAACGTTGGCCGATATAGCGCTATTTCCCTTTGTTCGCCAGTTCGCTTTTGTCGATAAAGACTGGTTTGATCAGTCGCCCTACCCAAAACTGCGCGCTTGGTTAGAGCAGTTGCTTAATTCCAAATTGTTTTTGGCTGCGATGAAAAAATCCCCACCCTGGCAGGATGGGGACTCTCCGATTTCTCTTTAATGATCGCTCTTTAGTGATTACTTTCTAATTACTGATCCCAGTCTATAACCACTTTTACCCGCGCCTCGTCAGGGGCTTCTGCTGAAGGCTGTCCAAGCTTAAAGCGCAATCCCACCTCTGGAATATTGGCGCCGCCAAAAGGCAGTTTTGGATTCTGATAGCGATTTGGTCGCGCATCCGAAAACTCACTGACCGGTGGGTATGCCTCGGTGCTCTGTTCCATCAGGCTATCGCCAACGATGGAATAAATCGAGGTTCCCTTGGTAAAAGGTTCCAGAGCAAAGGGTGCATCGCCAGAGTGACGATTCCTGAGAGCGCGATCATAGAGTCGGTACTCAGTTTTTCCGCCGCGAATACGCAGGTCAAATAGTGAACTAACACCTTTGTATTTCAGCCGGTCGGCACCGGGTAACAGACTATTGATCAAAGTGTAGCCATACATCAACTGACGGCCCTCCCAGTTAACAGATTCCACCGCTGGCAGACCATCCATCAGAGACTCATAGCAGTGCTTTCGATCTGCGATACTTACATCACTGGAGTAGAAAGCCGAGCGGCGTTGATGACACATAACATCCACGTAGCTCTGTTGCAGCCAGGGCTGTGCACTCTCATCAAACTGATATGAGGTCCAGCCCTGATCGTCGACAAAATACTGTTCCGGCACACTGGGCAGATTAAATTCTTGAGGGTTGGCGTCGACCAGTAATAAGAAGCCATTGCCGGGTCCAAACTGGGCCGGTTCATTTTGGCTCCAGAGATATTCACCGTTGTAATACCAGGCCAAGACGCCGGGTCTGTAGTTGGCATTAAAGGCCTTCATCTCACCATCGCTGTCTTTAAAAAATGAAAAGCCTGGCTTGGCGAGGCCGGCATCATAATTTTTTACCCGATCAAAACGGGCGTAGGGGTCGCGATATTCGAGCAGGTAATAATGCGGCACGGCAATCCGGTGCTCTCCGCCGCTGAGGGTAAAGCCATCGTTACTCCAGCCCTTGATTGCGCCAGACTCAAAGTCTTCGTTATAGCTCAGCGCGTCGAGTCGGATGTTGTCGATAAGGGCGCCATCTTCTACCGCGGCGCCATCGGCAAAGTAATGCAAGCGAATCGACACCTGCTTTCCACGATAGGCTTCGAGATCAAATTTAGCCGCTATCCACTGAGCGGTTTCGCAGGCGTCCTCGAGGTTTTCACCCACTCGGTCCTCAGCCAGCACTTTGCTCGCGGAAGGGTCACATCCGGCGGCGATCTCAACTTTTCCGTCACCATCCATATCACCGGAGCGGCCACTAAAACCGGGCAGGGAACCCTCACCCTCATGGCCCTTTTTCGATGGCATAGTGCTGTTAGTATCGGCGGCATTGTCTTTGTCGGTGGGCAGCAGGCGCTGGTATTCCCCGCCGTCAGTGGAGGCTTCGATATAGAGATAATCCCAGTCCGACTCGATTTTAAACCAGGTATCAAAACTCAGTATCAACTGTTGCTCGGCCGCCACTTCACGGAGATCAAAGCTGCGGCTAAGAAAGTGATGCAGGTCGTTGCCCTGACCTGTATAGATCGCATAGTTTCCCTGTGTCTCGCTCAGCGGTCCAAGCTGCAGTTCACGTATTTTCGGTGGCAGGATAATCATCGTCGCATCGCAGACGCCGCGACTGTTTTCACTACCAACCTTATTTGACCAGTCATTCATGGTTTTTAAATACATCGAGCTGCGCTTATTGCCGCCAAAAGCCGGCGGGCGAACAACGCAGGGATTGAGCCAACCCAGCACCATTCGCGACCAGGCGCTGAGCTCTTGGGGTTCTGGTGAAGCAGTCGAGGACATGACTTCCCAGGAGGCGCTGGAATTATTGGTCGCCCGAGCGTAGATATCGGGCAGCCCTAAGGAATGGCCAAACTCGTGAATAAAGGTTGAGACCTCGGTGTACTCGGACTGCATATTGTAGTCGTAGAGCCACAGACCCTCTTCGATCTCATGTCCGCCGCGCCCATTGACCAGCCCTTCAAGAACCGGGCCTTTGCCCAATCCGCGATTTAGCGAGCTGCGATGGGGCCAGATGCGATCGGCACAGTCCTGCTCATCTGCTGGCAGGCTATCAAAGACATTACTCTCAGCATTGACGGTAAATTTTTCGTTGAGCTTGTAGAGCCCCTGGCAGGAGGACTGGGCTTTACCGGCATAGACAATCACTAGGTGATCGAGATAGCCATCGGCCTCGGCGCGATTGCCATCGCCATCAAAGTCCTTAGGGTCCCAGATATCATAATCTTTCCAGGGAAAATTGGGGTTGTCTCTATGGGCGGCCTGCAGTGCTTCAATAACCAGCTCATCAGTGTGGTCATCATTGCGCCAGCTGCCGTCGGCATTCTGCAGCGGACGACCATAATAGGCTAAGGGCTTGCTCACCTTGGCAATGGGCATTACCTGGCCGGTGATATTGTAGAGGCCCTTAGATTGGTGGCGATAGTAGTGGGACAGAGTGCCGGGTTTGGGGCGTTTAATGCTGCCACCAAATAAAAGTTTCTGCAGATAGTTGCGGTTTTTATTGTTCTGCTTTTTATCGCCGGCAAAGCGGTCGTAACCCAGTTCTGGAAATTCCACAGCTATCACTAGCAGGCGGTGGGGACGTTCTAAACTGGCCAACACGGGTTTGATGGAATCGGTCTTGATCTGAGGGCTGCCCAGTTTGTCAAACTGCAGGCTGGCAAGTGAATCAATCATTCGTTCTGTATTGAGATCCACGGCTAGCGTTGGGGTTGAGGTGAAAAAAACCGCAAAGTAGAGGATCTGCGTATAAATAGAACGTTTAAATAGCATTTGTTTCTCCTGACGGGCTCTGGAAATTGTTATTATGCCCGCCCCAAGTTCTTCTGACGAGTATGAACTCCACCGCTTTATTATAGGATCCTAAATGTTCGGTTTTTTTGAACGTCTGGTCGACCCATTTCCCGGTGTTACGCCCGGGCAACCGCCTCGCGGAATCTACCAATTTTGTCGACACCATGTGCGCGGTATGGAGCGCTGGCTGGGACTAATGGCGGTTTTGACTGCGATTACTGCCATCTCCGAGGCTATGCTAATTGGCATTCTGGGCCAGGTTGTTGACTGGCTGGCCTCTAGCGATCCGGAAACGTTTTTTGCTGAGACCTGGCCGACCCTGTTGGCTATGTCAGTATTTATGTTGCTGGTAATCCCTCTGGCCAATGCTGGGCGCTCGCTGGTGGTGCATCAGACTCTGATGGGTAATCTGCCCATGTCGGTGCGCTGGCAGGCTCATCGCTATCTGTTAAATCAGAGTTACGGTTTCTTTCAGAACGAATTTAGCGGTCGTATTGCCACCAAAGTCATGCAGACTTCCCTCGCTGTGCGCGACACAGTGATGAAGCTGCTCGATGTTATCCTGTTTGTGATTATCTATGTGGTCACCACGCTGTTTCTGGTTGCCAATGCGGATCCACGACTGGTTCTACCTCTATTAATTTGGCTGCTTTTTTATATTTCTGTGCAGCGCTACTTTGTGCCGCGAATGAAAAATATCGCTACGCTGCAGGCCGATGCGCGCTCGCTGATGACCGGCCGAATTGTTGATAGCTACACCAATATAGTCACCCTGAAGCTGTTCTCTCACAGCTCCCGAGAATCGGCCTATGTAAAAGAGGGCATGACTGAGTTTCTCAATACAGTGCATCCGCAGATGCGTCTGGTCACCAAGCTCAATATGACATTGTGGACACTCAATATGTGCCTGGTGTTTAGCACTGGGGCTCTGGGTATCTACCTCTGGGTGAATGGCGCGATTACCCCAGGCGCTATCGCCATTGTTATGAGTATGGCGATTCGTTTGACCGGTATGTCGCACTGGATTATGTGGGAAATCAGCAGCCTATTTGAAAATATAGGCACGGTTCAGGATGGTATTAATACTATCTCAATCCCCCAGACCATTACCGACTCTGACTCGGCCCCGGAGCTCAAGATAGAACGCGGAGAGATTCAATTTAAGGATGTCGATTTCGCTTACAACAAAGACGAAATGGTGTTTAACAATCTTAATTTGACCATTTCCGGGGGTGAGAAAGTCGGTATTGTTGGCCGCAGTGGTGCCGGCAAATCGAGTCTAGTGAATCTGCTGTTACGCTTCTTTGATATCCAGGGTGGCAATCTGACCATTGATCAGCAGGAGCTACGCAATGTCTCCCAAGACAGTTTACGCGGCAAAATTGCCATGGTTACTCAGGATACCTCGCTGCTTCATAGATCAGTGCGGGAAAATATTATGTTCGGTCGTCCGGATGCCAGCGAAGAGCAAATGATAGAGGCCGCCAAGCAGGCTCAGGCCCATGAGTTTATTCTCGGACTGCGAGATAACACCGGCCGCCGTGGCTATGACGCTCATGTAGGCGAGCGCGGTGTGACGCTCTCTGGCGGCCAGCGTCAGCGCGTGGCGATTGCCCGTGTGCTATTAAAAGATGCACCCATACTGGTGCTGGATGAGGCCACCTCCGCGCTAGACTCTGAAGTTGAAGCGACGATTCAACAGAGCCTCAATCAACTAATGGAAGGTAAAACGGTCATTGCTATCGCCCACCGCCTTTCGACAATCGCGGCCATGGACAAGCTTATTGTGTTTGATCAGGGAGTGATTGTTGAACAGGGCACCCACCAGCAATTGCTTGATGCCAACGGTGTCTATGCCAATCTCTGGAGTCATCAATCCGGCGGCTTCCTCGGTCTTGAATAATTTACTGGTAATAACCTCTCTATGATTACATTAACTGACATCGAGCTACGTCGCGGCACTAAAGTACTGCTGCAAGACGCTGAGCTGGTCGTTCACCCGGGTCAACATATAGGTATTATCGGTGCCAATGGCAGTGGTAAGTCGAGCCTGTTTAAATTGCTGATGGGTAAAATTAGTGCCGATGCCGGTGAATTATTTATTCCCCAGGACTGGCGTGTCGCCCATATGGCTCAGGAGTTGGCTAACTCCGAGAGCAGTGTGGTGGACTTTGTTCTCGATGGTGATCCCCAGATTCGCCAGATTGAGCGGGCTATTGAAAAAGCCCTAGCCGATGAAGATCACGATCGTTTGGCACTGGAATATGAGAAGTTAGATAACGCCAATGGCTTCGATGCCCACTATCGGGCTGAGCAATTACTGCATGGATTGGGATTTGATCAATCGGAGCTAGATCGCCCGGTAAACAGTTTTTCAGGTGGCTGGCGCATCCGATTAAATCTGGCGCAAGCATTGATGAGCCCATCGGATTTGATGTTGCTCGATGAGCCAACCAATCACTTAGATTTAGATGCAACGCTGTGGTTGGAACAGTGGTTAAAAAGTTATGCCGGAACATTACTAATTATTTCTCACGATCGTGACTTTATTGATAATGTTGTGGATCGGATTGTTCATGTTGAACATTGCAAAACCAATGCTTACAAAGGTAACTATTCGACATTTGAACGTGTCCGCGGCGAGCGCCTAGCATTGCAGCAAGCCAGCTTTGAAAAACAACAAAAACGCCGCAAAGAGGTTGAAGAGTTTATTACTCGCTTTAAAGCTAAAGCGTCAAAAGCGAAGCAGGCGCAGAGTAGAGTAAAAGAGTTGGCGCGTATGGAAGATATTGCCCCAGCGCATATCGACTCGCCCTTTTATTTCAGTTTTGCACAGGGAAAGAAAGCGCATAGCGCACTGGCCAATATCAGTCAGGGTGATTTGGGTTATGACGGCCGCGCTATTTTGTCCAATGTTAATTTTGATCTTCATCCGGGAACTCGCATCGGGTTATTGGGGCCAAATGGCGCAGGTAAATCGACCTTGATTGCTAGCTTAACTGGCGATCTAAATTTACTTAATGGCGAAAGAGTATATGGTGAAAATGTAAAAATTGGTTATTTTGCGCAGCATCAACTGGAGGTTTTAGACTTACAGGCAAGTGCCTTTTTGCATCTTCAGCGAATCAGTCCAAAATCCACAGATCAAGAACTGCGAAATTTTCTCGGTGGATTTGATTTTCACGGTGATAAAGCACTAGAACCTATTAAGGCATTTTCTGGTGGCGAAAAAGCGCGGGTTGCCCTAGCTTTAATTGTCTGGCAAAAGCCCAACCTATTGCTTCTCGATGAACCCACTAACCATTTGGATCTAGAAATGCGCCATGCATTGACTCTTGCTCTGCAGAGCTATGAGGGTGCGCTGGTGGTTATTTCTCATGATCGACATCTTCTGCGAAACACCGTTGATGAATTTTACTTGGTTGCAGATGGCGCAGTTAAAGAATTTGAAGGTGACCTTAAAGATTACCAACTGTGGTTGAAAAATTTTAATCGAGTGCCTACAGATTCTGGTCAAAAAACGGGTGAGTTAGAGGTTCCAGTTATAGAGGAAAAAATTGAACCAGTCGATGCTGTGGAAGTGCTTAGTGCGGCGGAGAAAAAGCGTCAGCGACAGCAGTCAGCTGATGCTCGTAAGCAGCTAGCACCTTTGAGAAAAAAATCGAACCAGTTGGAAAATAAAGTTGAAAAATATCAAGCTCAGCTAGTCGAGATAGAATCTAGCCTTGCTGAAGCGGATTTATATCTAGATACCAATAAGCAAAAGTTAAAACAACAGCTTGGTCTTCAGGCTGAAATTAAAAAATCAATTTCCGAAAATGAAGAGCAGTGGTTCGATATTCAGCAGCAGATTGAGCAGTTTGATAGCTAAGTTGGCAGTTTAGTTCTGTGTGGCGGGTCAAATAAAAAATACGTATTTATACTAGCTGAATCAGCTTTTAGTTGTTAGCATGATCGACCGTGTAAAATTATAGATTGGAAATTTCGATGTTTAATTTTAAAAAAGATACTGATCCAAGTCCTTCTGGACTGAATAAATCATCTCGTAGCTCAAATGAAATCGTTAAAAGAGCTTCGGTATCTATTGGAGGTAAAACTATGATTGGTTCAACAGTTGTTATTGACGGAAATATTACTAGCGCTGAAGATTTAATTATTGAAGGTAAAGTCTCTGGCACTATTACTGCCACTGGTCATGAAGTTACAGTGGGTCAGGCGGGTCAGCTTAAAGCTAATATCAGTGCGAAAATTGTGCGTATTGAAGGAACAGTTGAAGGCGACATTTCCGGTGGTGAAAAAGTCATTATTTCAAAAACTGGCAATGTATTGGGTAATTTAGATGCTCCGCGAGTGACGTTGGAGGATGGCGCTAAATTTAAAGGCAGTATTGAAATGGATCCAGATGAGCAGCCTGCTATCAAGGCTGTGCCCAACGCTAAGTCGGATCTATTTCCAGGTGCTGATAGCGCTGAAAAATCCAACGCATCTTAAGCTGCGAGTAACCCATAGTGTTTAGGGCGCAGCTTGGAAAAATCGAGGCTACATCTGGGATGTCTCAGGATTACGCTCTGTGCACTATGTTGCACAGTAATCTTGCTGCGGCGACCTTCAGTGCACTTCAGGCTGACAAGCGTCTGATTGTTCTCGATGTTGGTATGGCGATGGCTGCCACGGTTGATTTTTTTAGTCAGTTTAAAAGTAAATTGTTATTTGTTGATCTCTATTCAGAGAGCTTCGTAAAAGAGATCGGTGAAGAGATCAGTCATCAGGAGTTGGTATCCCTGTTTCGTCAGGCACTCAATATTCGAGATAACTGCACCATAGATATTTGTCTATTCTGGGATTTCTTTAACTATCTCGATGGCACTCTTATTAAGGCTTTTATCGAAGCATTGCAGCCTTACGTTGGTGAGCACACTCGCGGTTTCGGTTTGGGGGCGCTGAACTCCCGCTGTCAGTTGCCCAACTCCCGTTATGGCCTAATGGCAGAAGACACGTTGACTCAGTGCCCACATAGCGACGAGCAGCTGCCAGTCTATCCGCACTCCCAGCGTGACCTTAAACGTTATCTCGACTATTTCGAAATTAATAAAAGTCGTTTGATGTCAGACGGTCGTGTCGAATACCTTATCACCAGATGCAACGACTCCGATCTGGTTAAAAAACCTATCTTTTAAGCGCCAGAAAGAGAGTATTTGGTTAAACTGCGCCCTTCCTTAATGAACTCAAGCTTTTTTTGGCGGCTACTCCGCGATCAGGAGCGAAATCACTAAACAAAAATAACCGCTTAAAAAGGGCGGCAGGGGATATCTATGAAGCAGGCAATTATCGTTGGCGCCAGTTCTGGCCTGGGGTGGGAATTAGCTATTCAGTTGGCAGATAAAGGCTATCAGCTGGGTGTTATGGGACGCCGCGAAGCGCTGCTTAATGAGTTGGTCGAGAAACTGCCTGGCACCCATTTTATTCAAGCTACAGATGTCTCCAATGCTGAACAGTCGCAGACTGAATTAGAGGAGCTGATCGCGCGTATGGGCGATGTGGAGCTTATTGTCTTAAGTTCTGGTGTCGGCCTTTTTGAAAACAAACTTGAGTGGGCGGCTGAGCGGGAAATGATCGATGTCAATGTGCGCGGCTTTGCGGCTCTAACCATTGTTGCCATGGAGTACTTTACTCGACGTGGCGCAGGGCATTTGGCTGGAATCTCCTCAATGGCCGCTCATATATTTGGTGCTAAAACTGTCACCTACCATGCCACCAAAGCCTTTGTTTCAAACTATCTCGCTGGAATGCGTCAGCGCGCAATCCGCAGCGGTCTGCCGATTACCATTACAACCATTGAGCCAGGCTTTATTAAAACGCCGATGGTGCATGGCAATCCTCTGTGGATGGCGCCCGTGGAAAAGGGTGTTACCCAGATGGTTGCGGGTTTATTGAATAAGAAGAATCATATCTATATTACTAAGCGCTGGCGCTATGTGGCGTTCGTCGCTGACCTAATGCCACATTGGTTGCTGCGCAAGTTTTTGTAATAGTGGTAACTTTATTGGACTACTCTAAACAGTTGGTAGAGTTACCTTGTTCAAGCAGGCTAGTAGATAGATTATGCGCAGTAATAGAGCCCTAAAAATTGCCACCGTGCGTGGCGTACTCGATATGCTACCCCTGAGTTTAGCGGTGTTGCCTTGGGGCATACTATTTGGCTCTCTGGCGGTACAGCGAGGTTTTAGTTGGCTCGAAGCACAGTTGTTCTCGGGGATCATCTTTGGTGGTGCGGTGCAGATTGTTACGGTGGAATTAATTGCCGATAACAGCTCGTTGCTGACGGTCTTGTTCACCGCTTTTATTATTAGCTCCAGACACTTTCTCTATGGTTTGTCGCTGCGCGAACGCCTTAGCCCTCAGCCATTACGCTGGCGTCTAGGTCTTGGCTTTCTGCTTACCGATGAGCTGTTTGCTCTGTCAGGTCATCGCCGCGCCTATATAGGAAAAGTGCGCCTGTGCTACGGGTTGGCAGCCGGCGGTAGTTTCTATCTGGCCTGGAATCTGTGGACCTTTGTTGGCATTGTCGCCGGTGCTTCGCTTCCTGATTTAACCGATTTAGGGTTGGATTTCGCTATTGCTGCGACCTTTATTGCGCTGGTAGTTCCAGGGGTTAAATCCCTTGCGACTCTGGCCGCTGTGCTAACGGCAGCCGCAGCCTCAGTGTTTTTTACCCTGTGGCATTTTGAGTTAGGGCTTATCTGCGCGGCACTGCTCGCTATGACGGTTGGCTACGCGGTCAATAAACTCAGCGGCAACTCAGGCGGTGGCGCGTGACATTGCTAACTATCCTGCTGCTCGCCTGTATTACCTTTGGCACTCGTTATCTGTTTCTTGAGGGGCGGCTACCGGTTCGTCTCGGGCCCAATTTACGATTGCTGCTGAGCTACAGTGGGCCTTCGGTCTTGGCGGCTATTTTGGCTCCGATTCTATTTGTGCGCAGTGATCAGCTGGCGTTGAGCGCATCTAACCCCTATCTTTGGGGTGCGGCGGCGGCGATCACTGCGGCTTATAAGACCGGTAATATTTACTGGACGATTGGCGCTGGCATGCTAGTCTTTATTGCAGCTGGCCAGTTAATTTAGCGTTCGAGCTTGTCAATTGCTTGTGCATGGAACGCTGCGGTCACCAAAACCCGACCTTTTATCGACAGAATTATCCTTTCTCGACGCACAATAAATCATACTGATGCGATAAGCCGTCGTCCAAGGGCTGACGATATTCGCTAAACAATAGAGAGCTCCGATTATGATTCCACGTACCCTATATGATTCCGATCACGATATGTTCCGCGATTCAGTGCGTAAATTTCTTCAAACTGAGGCAGTGCCGCACCACGATCAGTGGGAGAAAGATGGCATGGTCAGCGATGATATCTGGTTAAAGGCTGGCGAGCAGGGCTTTTTGTGTCCCACTGTGCCTGAAGAGTATGGCGGTGTTGGCGTCGATTTTCGCTACAACTGTATTGTTAATGAAGAGATTGGTCATGCCGGCTGCACCGGTTTGGGCTGGACTCTGCACTCAGATATCGCAGTTCCCTATATAGTTCGCTATGGCAGTGAAGAGCAGAAGCAACGCTTTTTGCCGCGCTGTGTTTCCGGTGAACTGATCACCGCTATCGCTATGACCGAGCCCAGTGCCGGTTCAGATTTGCAGGGTACTAAAACTACTGCAGTATTAGACGGCGATGAGTGGGTATTAAATGGGTCGAAGACCTTTATCACCAACGGTCAAAAATCGGGTTTGGTTATTGTTGTGGCTAAGACCAATGTTGATGCTGGCTCTAAGGGTATTAGTCTGTTTCTGGTTGAAGCCGGTACGCCGGGTTTTACCAAAGGTAAAAATCTCGAGAAGTTGGGCTTAAAAGCGCAAGACACCTCAGAGCTGTTTTTCCAAGATGTGAGAATTCCCAAAGATAACCTGCTTGGTGAAGAGGGTCGTGGCTTTATCTACCTGATGCAGGATCTGCCCCAGGAGCGGCTGTCAGTGGCGGTGAGTGCCAACGGTATGTGCCAGGCAGTGATGCAGACGACCATTGATTATGTCAAAGAGCGCAAGGCCTTTGGTACAAATGTGGCGTCGTTTCAGAATACTCAATTTAAGCTTGCTGAATTATCTGCAGAAGTCAGCTGTGCAGAAGTGTACTTGGATCGCTGTACTGAGCTGCTGATTGAAGACAAGCTGGATACGGTGACGGCTTCTAAGCTTAAACTGCTCACGACAGACCTGCAGTGCAAGGTGGCTGATGAGTGTCTGCAGCTGTTTGGCGGTTGGGGTTATATGTGGGAATACCCAGTCTGTCGTGCTTTTGCGGATGCGCGAGTGCAGCGTATTTACGCGGGTAGCAATGAGATTATGAAGCTGATTATTTCTCGTGATTTATTAAAGTGATCAGACCCCTGGTCTGATCATCCTGAGCGCAGCCGAAGGATCTCTCTAGCGACCGCTCTGTTATCTCGACAGAGCGACGCGACGAGGTATCTCAATTCCGCAGAACGAATATAACCAGTTTGTCATCCCGACAGAGCGGCGCGACGAGGGATCTTGAGATCTCTCACATGCGTTCGAGATGACAGGTGCTGACGGTTCTTGATGACAGGTGCTGATGGTTCTAGATCACAGATGCTAACCGCTCGAGACTGAATCGTTCAAGATGATCGGCCTGGGCCTGGGCCTGGGCCTGTGGCGATGGCAGACCTAAAAACCTCAATCCTTATAAGACGGGTCAAGCTTCTCAATAATCCGTGTCATGGCTTTAAATTCCAATTCACCTGCTGGCTGTCCCATACTCTGCATCGTCATCAACTGCTCAGTCTTTGCCAACACCTCATCCGATACTGGAATCAGCGGCTTGCCTGTGGCATCGCAGGCGACCTGAACTTCACATGAACGCTGCAGCGCCCACATATTCATAAAGGCTTCAGGGATGGTGCGACCACAGGTCAATAGACCATGGTTGCGCAAAATCAGCATATTCTTCTCACCCATATTGGCGATCAAGCGTGGCTTCTCATCGTCCATCACCGTGATACCTTCGAAGTCATGATAGGCGATGCGATTTTGTAACAGCGCGGAGTAGAAGTTATCCGTGCGCAGCCCTTCCTCAGAACAGGCCACTGCCATACCGGCGTCAGTGTGGACGTGGGTAATGCATTTCACGTCCTGGCGCGCGCCGTGAATGGCTGTATGAATAATAATGCCCGCCGGATTAACCGCGTAATCAGTGGGTTCGACTATATTGCCTTCAATATCAACTTTAACCAGATTGGAGGCTGTTACTTCACTGTAATGAAGGCCATAGGGATTGATTAAAAAGTGCTCTTCATCATCGGGCACTTGATCGCTGGGCACTTTCATAGTGATATGGTTGAAAATCATCTCCGACCAGCCGAGATAATCAAAAATTCGATAGCACGCTGCCAGTTGAATGCGCAGTTCTTGTTCTGTTTGCGGTGCTGATTCCTGAAGTGGTTCGCCCATTAGTTCACCCTCTTTACAAACTTGGTTAAAATTACGATCTGTGTGCCGTTGACACGACCTTCTATATGCTCAGGGTTGCTCTGTACCAGCGAGATATTGCGCACTGCGGTTCCGCGCTTGCCGGTAAAGCTAGTTCCCTTAACATCCAGATCCTTTATGAGTGTTACTGTATCACCAGCGCTAAGTACTGCGCCGTTACTGTCTTTATGAATAACGGCATCGTCATCCGATTCAGCTTCAACTCCGGCCTTGGCCCAAGCCAGTGTCTCATCATCCAAATACATCATATCCAACAGATCCTGAGGCCAGCCCTCGGCGCTGAGTCGAGTAAGCATGCGCCAGGCCATAACTTGCACTGCTGGGACCTGAGACCACATGCTGTCATTGAGACAGCGCCAGTGATTGACGTCGATCTTCTCTGGATTATTGATCTGATCTACACAGATGTCACAGGCCAATAATGACTGTGACTCTTTAGCGCTGTTATCGCTATGTGGCGGCAGCTCATAGACCGAGAGGTTTTCGCTGTTAGCACAGAGTTCACAGACTGAGCCGCTGCGGGTGTAAAGGTCGGTCATAAGGTTGGGCTGCTTGTATAAGTGTATTTGGCCACAGTATAGGTGGCTTTAGTTCTGCTCTGCAATCAAGGGCTCGGCGCAGCAATCAAGAGCTCGGCGCAGCAATCAAGCTCTTTGCCGCCGCCCAACCGGATAGCACGGCACCTTCAAAACGCGGTCCGGCAAAGGCGTCGCCGGCCAGTGCCAGTGGTGGTAAGTCGGTGAACTCACTGAGCAGCATGCAGGCTTCACTGTCGACTATTGTGGGCTTGCTGTAGCGCCAGCCGTGAACCTGATATTCGGTGACCTTGGCAGTGCCCAGATAGGGCGCTGCGGCATCTATCAATGTTTGGCCAGTTTGCATTTTGTCGTGTTCAAAATGTTCTGCACTAAAGTCACCGCTGCCATGAATGGTCACTGCGGGAATTTTCGAAACGCCTTTTTGCAGATTGTCACTGATCCAGCCAATCGGGCCATCGTCAAAAGCGGTTGCACCTGGAACGGGTATAGCTGTTGGGCCGTCCAATACTGCCATCACCGCAATGCAGGCTTCGTAGTCAATGCGATCAAGCCGTGCCTGTTTATCAGCGGGTATTTGGATATTGCCCGAGGCGAGCAGGTCGATGGTCTGCGGTACCGGGGAGGTTATTAATAGCGCCTTGGCGCTAACGGTTTCGCCATTATCTAGAGCCGCCGACCAGAGCCTATCCTCTTGGGTGATGCTGTCGACTCTGGTAGTGCGCAGGACATTCATATCTGTTGCCAGATATTTTGCCACTGCAGTCATGGTGGGCACACCGCGATATCGCGGATGACCGTTGGGATGTCCCGGGTAGCTGCTGTACCACTCTTCGGCAACACCGGCCTCAATCCACTCGGCAACACTGGCTTGGAAACGTGAATTACGGGCCGTCATAAATTGCGCGCCGTGATCAAAGGTGGCATCGCCAATGCGACGTCCGGCCAGACGACCACCGAGACCGCGGCCTTTGTCCACGATCAGCACATTGAGGCCAGCTCGATGTAAATCATTTGCCGCGCTGAGCCCTGCGAGACCGCCGCCAATAATAAGTACATCGTAAGTGGTTTGGCCATTGCTGTTGGTGGAAGAGGGCATAGTTAATCGTCTTGTCAGTTGGTGTGGGTTAGATCGGCTTAGGATTAATCGCTTTGAGCTTTGTTGCGCATGGCTTTGCATTTAACCGAGCAAAATCGCACTTCATCCCAGCAGCGCTGCCATTTTTTGCGCCATACAAACGGTCGCTCGCAAACGGGGCAGATCTTGCTCGGCAGATCAGATTTTTTACGCATACTGGGCATCGGCGGATTATCGCAGGTTTTGTGGTTGGTTTGCTGATCTAATAACTAATTGCATTCCTATCTTTCTACCTGCCTATGCAGCTTCCAGCTCACTACCTTGCAGGGTAATTCGATGCATCAAGCGCATCTGCCCCTGGTAGTCATTATCAGCCTGATGCCAAGTGCAGCGATTATCCCAGAATGTCACTGAGCCGGGCTGCCAGTTAAAACTGCAGGTAAATTGAGGCTGGGCGACATGGGCATAGAGTTCATCGAGCAGTTCACGGCTTTTATCAAACTCCCAGCCCTTAAATTGGATAGTGTGTCCGGGATTAACATAGAGCACCTTGCGGCCGCTCTGGGGGTGAGTGATCACCACTGGGTGTGTGGCATCGCCAACTCGATCCATCCCGCCCAACTGATCTTTGAGATCGGTAAATCTGTAGAGACCATTTTCGCCATACAGGTGCGTGTTGGAGTGAACTGCGCGGAGCCCTTCAAGGCGCGTTTTTAACGTATTGGGCAGCGCATCATAGGCGGCGGCCAAGTTGGCGAACTGGGTATTACCGCCAGTTTCCGGCAGTATTCGTGCCACCAAGATGGAGCCCAGAGCAGGAATATCATCGTAGGAATGATCTGTGTGCCAGCCGCCACCTATATTGGTTTGCTGAGTTTTCTCTTTGCGTACTTCGGCAATCAGTGGCGATTCTTCGGTGGTTTTAAAAAATTTATTGACGACGATTTTGCCGAAACGGTTGGCAAAACGCAGATGCTCTTCTGGAGGCAATTGTTGGTCTCGGAAAAACAGCAGGCCGTGTTCAGTAAATGCGTCACGCAGTTGCTCTAGCTGGGCATCGTTCATGGTGGCCAGTTGTAGGTCGCTGACAACGGCACCGCAGTTGGGTGAGAAAGGGGTCACTTTCATAGATGACTTCTTATTGTTTTTATTTGAGAGATAATTGAACGTTATTTGAGCACTTTTTGTTGTGCCTGTCATCTCGACCCCCAAACTTGTTACCTCGATACCAAAGTTTGTTATCTCGACACCCAAACTTGTCATCTCGAACGCATGTGAGAGATCTTGAGATCCCTCGTCGCTCCGCTCTGTCGGGATGACAGCGGGTAAAAAATTTTCTGTTGGGATGACAGCGGTTAAAAATTTTCGGTCGAGATGGCAGAGTGTAGAGAGTGTAGAGAGTGTTCTGTCGGGATGACGGAGGGTAGAAAGTGTTCTGTCGGGATGGCAGAGGGTAGGAAGTGTTCTGTCGGGATGACAGCGGAAAGAGAGTGTTCTGTCCGGATCACTGAGCGGCAGTCAGAGGGGATCCTTCGACTGCGCTCAGGGTCACAAGCCTTTAGGCTTGTGACTTATCCAAACTCCAAATTCCCGCGCCGCGCACGGCAATAAACAAGAAGGCAAAGCAGAACAGCGCAGCCAATTCACCGCGATTAATAATGGGGAAGACATTATTCATGCCGTGAGCCATCCAATATGCCGCAGCCATGGTGCCACTGCAGATAAATGCTGTTGGTCGAGTAAACAGTCCAATCATCACCAGTACGCCGCCGACCATTTCAATGGCGCCAGCCGTGTACATCAATGGATTGAGTGGGTAGGGAAATTCAGCAGGATAATTCATCAGCTTCTGAGTCCCGTGCCAAATAAACAAGAATCCAGTGACGATTCTCAATAGCGCGTAGGCTTGCTCTTCACGGCCATCTAATAGGTTGTCTAGAAATTTCATATACGCCTCTTCGTTTTATTGTTTTAGTTTCTGCATTTAGCCTCAGCTTGCAGTGTGAGGCAAGGCTCGAACGCTTACTCTAGGGGATCTATGAGAGTACAACAATAATTATAAGACTGAGTATGATTGGCACCGAGATACAGCTAGCGGCAAATATAAGTATATTACGAGTGTCTTTAGTCATAGATAGTGACCTCCTTGTGCTATTAAAGCTAGTCACTAAACCCGCGGTTTTCCACTGAGGTTGTCAGCGGCTATAACTAGAGGCCACGCTGCCATTCCTCTCGCAGTGGGATCATGCCGGGCTGATTGATGGCGGTGGTGACAATCGATAGCAGCTGCTGCTTGTCTTTGCCCAGGACACCTTTCAGTACCAGATAATTAGACGCGTGATCACTTCTGAAAATCGTTTTATCGAGTTCTAGGTTGCTCAGCAATACCTGCATCTCATGAAACAATTCCATTTTGCCCAGTTTGCGCCAGCGACCTTCAAAGGCCTCTTCGAAGCGTTCGCTGCCGGTGGGGAATTCCACTACTAGGGTGGAGAGATAATCAGGCTGTGCGGCATTCATCAGCTTGGCGGAGTTGAGTGCATGTTGCTCGCTGAGTTCGGGGCCGCCGAGTCCATTCAAAATCATTACCGAGCTTTTCATACCCGCCTGTTTGATCTTCTTCAGTGCCACCAGAGAGGAGTCGTAATCTTCCCCTTTATTGACCAGTTTCAATACCTCATTGTCGCCGCTCTCGCAGCCCACATACATCAGACTCAGACCCAGATCTCGCAGATCGCTCAGCTCTTCGACGCTCTTCTTTTTCAGATTGCGCGGCAGGCAATAGGAGGAGACACGCTGCACATCGGGATAGTATTTATTGATCATCTGCAGAATATCTACCAACCGCCGAGTACTCAGGGTCATGGCATCGCCGTCGGCTAAAAATACCCGCTTGACCGGATAGCCGGCTTCAGCAAGCCCACGCAATTCCTCTTCAATTTTCTCTATGGGCTTTGGGCTAAAGCGCTTCTGTTGATCTGTGTACATTTCACAGAAGCTGCACTTATTGTAAGAGCAGCCATTGGTCACCTGCAAAATTAGTGAGCGGCCTTCACTGGGTGGACGGAAGACCGGCTGGATATAGTCGAGTGGATACATAGAGGGTAGTCTGCGGAAAATTGTGCTTTTAAGTTTACAGGTTTTATTCAGTTTGCATCTGTTGGCAGCCTTTTTTTGATTATTCACGGAATTAATCTAACTTTAGGTAAGTCAGGCAAAAGAATTAGTCTAAAATGCTGCCATTATTTTGATTATCAGTGACTCTCTTCCATGCAAAACAACAGCTCTGACAAGCCATTCAAACCCGGCATCGGTATCGACTTTGGCACCAGCAATAGTGCTGCGGCAGTTTTTGATGGGGAGCAAGTCAGGCTGGTACAGCTCAGTGAGCTCAATCCGATTATGCCCTCGGCCAATTATATAGATCGAGATTTTGCCTCGACCATTGGTCAGCCGGCGATTGATGACTATATTAGTGACAATCAAGGTCGCAAGGTGGAGCTCAGTGTCGAGGTGATTGGCGAGGCGCGCACCAGTGCTGGCACCGGCGATGGCCCGGCCAGTGAGTCTGAAACCACTAAGGTTTACGGTCAGGCATTTAACGATGCCAGTCTGCCTGGGCGACTGTTCCGCGGTACTAAGCGCTTGCTGGGCAATACCGCCAGTGACAAGACGGTAATTTTTAGCCGACCATTTCGTCTGGTGGCGCTGATTACGCCTATATTAGTGGGTATTCGCAAAGCCCTGCGTCGCAGTGTTGATAACAGCAGTCAGGCCTGTATTGGTCATCCAGTGAATTTTGAGGGTATGGAGCAGGGTCGCAACAATGTGGCACTGCAGCGTCTCAGTGAATCCTATCGCTATGCGGGTATTACCGAGCAGAGCTTTTGCCCAGAACCTACAGCGGCGGCCATCAGCTACCTTTATAACTATCCCCACAGCCGCGATCAGTTGATGCTGACCGTGGATTTTGGTGGCGGCACCCTGGATTTTTGTATTCTGCGCCGCAAGGGCACGGAGTTTTCTGTCGAAGCGACCCATGGTATTGCCCTGGGTGGCGATAAGATTGATCAGACTATTTTTCGCGAGCTGGTTTTTCCGCTGCTGGGCAAGGGCGAGCGCTGGTCCCGTATGGTCGATGGCAGTGAAGTGGATACGTTGTTTCCCTTCGCTGAGTTTGAAGAGCTGCTGATTAATTGGCCGGTGAGCTATATGCTCAATCAAAACAAATACACCGCCTCGGTGATGCAGCGCATGGTGCTGCCGGATGAAGGGGCGATTAAATTTAAGCGTCTCTATGATCTGATTAAGCAGAACTACAGCTATCAGGTATTTGAGGCGATCAAGGCGTTTAAGGCCGAGCTGTCAGTGTCTGATTCCGCGGTATTGGATATTCCCGAGATTGATATTGAAGTGCGACTGGAGCGCTGGGAGTTTGAGCTGATGATTACCGATCTACTCTTCGAACTGGAACAGGCGATTAGCTTAATTCTCAATAAAGCGGGCTTGCAGGCAGATGATATTGACCTAGTGTTGCGCACTGGTGGTTCTTCATTAATTCCCGCGGTTAAGGATATCCTCGAGAACCAGTTCCCGGGCAAGGTCGTCGAACATGACCCCTTTACCAGTGTAGCTGCGGGTTTGGCGATCGCTGATTATTTTGGTTACGGCTCAGATATTCCTCAATAGAGCTTCCTTACAAGAGCTTCCTTAACAGGGCCTCCTTAAAAGACCCTCTCTATTAACAGCCATTAAACAGGCTGTTCACAAATAATTTTTCTGATTGAGAGCATCTCAGTATCTGTTCTCCGCAAAACGTACTTGCGTGCAGCAAGCAAGATAACTAAACTCCCCTCTATTGATACTCTAAATGGACCATAAAATGACTACTTCTTCAGTTTCCGTAAGCACTCAGGCCAATACTGCACCTTCGACTCCAGCGCAGAAAAAGGGCATTCCGCTGCGTTTTGTCACCGCTGCCAGCCTATTTGATGGGCACGATGCGGCGATCAATATTATGCGCCGTATTCTTCAGGGTGCTGGTGTTGAGGTCATTCATCTGGCGCACAACCGTTCTGTGGCTGAAGTGGTTCAGACTGCACTGCAGGAAGATGCTCAGGGTATTGCGATCAGCTCCTATCAGGGCGGCCATGTGGAGTACTTTAAGTACGCGGTGGATCTACTAAAAGAAGCGGGTGCTGAACATATTAAGATTTTCGGTGGCGGCGGTGGCGTGATTGTCCCGGAGGAAATTAAAGAGCTTGAGGCCTATGGTGTCGAGCGTATCTACTCTCCCTATGACGGACAGAATCTCGGCCTCGTTGGCATGATCGACGATATGATCGAGCGCTGTTCATTGGGTGCGTACACTGATGTAACAGTGGCCGCCAGTGAGCTGGCTGGGCAAGATGGACGCAATAATTTATCCCGTCTTATCACCGCCATTGAGCGCGATGAACTCAATCCTGAACAGCAAAATTCACTCCGTGAGCAGGCACAATTTCTTAGCAATACTGTGCCCGTTCTGGGTATTACTGGTACCGGTGGTGCAGGTAAGTCCTCACTAACAGATGAGTTGATTCGTCGTTTCCGCCAAGACAGTGCCGATGAACTTAAGATTGCGGTGCTGGCGATCGATCCCACAAGACGTAAAACCGGTGGCGCTTTACTTGGCGACCGTATCCGCATGAATGCAATTTATCATCCCTCTATCTATATGCGCTCTATAGGCACCCGCGGTGCCACCGGTGAAGTGCCGGCGGCGCTAAAAGATATAGTCTGCGCCATGCGCCTTGGCGGTTTTGATCTAGTGGTTGTTGAAACGCCGGGTATAGGCCAGGGCGATGCTGGCATCGTGCCCTATGTGGATGTGCCGATTTATGTCATGACGCCAGAATTTGGCGCCCAGAGTCAGCTGGAAAAAATCGATATGCTGGATTACACCGAGCTGGCGATTATCAATAAATTTGACCGCAAGGGTAGCGACGACGCCTATCGCGATGTGTGCAAGCAAGTGCAGCGCAACCGCGAAGCCTGGACTCAGATGCCGGATGAGATGCCAGTGTTTGGCACCATTGCTTCTCGCTTTAATGACGATGGTGTCACGGCGGCTTACCAGGAGCTTATTGGCCTTTTACAGCAGCGTGGATTGCGCAGTTTTGAGCAACATCTGGCGAAAGTCGATCGCCGCACTCCGTCGGAAAAAACCGTGGTCGTGCCTGCAGATCGTCAGCGCTATTTGGCCGAGATTGCTGCTGGGGTCCGCAACTATCACAAGCAGGTTGCAGTTCAGGCTAATCTGGCTCGCCAGCAGCAACAGCTGGCGGCAACCAAAATCATGCTATTGGAAAGCGGCAGCGATGCACCAGAGACTATTGATAGTCTAATTGCCGAGCGCAAACAGGCTATGGACGTTAAGGCGAGTAATCTTTTAGATAACTGGCCCGCGGTAGTCGAAGCCTATAGTGGCGACGAAAAAGTTGATGTGCTGCCCAATGGCAAAGAAATTGTTACCAAGCTAAATACGACTTCTCTGGCAGGCAATAAGATCTCCCGTGTTTCCTTGCCGCGCTTTGACGATCATGGCGAACTGCTCAAGTGGCTGATGCGTGAAAATCTGCCCGGTGAGTTCCCTTACACTGCTGGTGTATTTCCCTTTAAACGCGAGGGTGAAGATCCGGCGCGGATGTTTGCCGGTGAGGGTGATGCGTTTAAAACTAATCGCCGCTTCAAGGCGCTGTCTGAACATGCCGATGCTAAGCGTCTCTCTACCGCGTTTGATTCCGTAACCCTCTACGGATTTGACCCTCATGAGCGTCCGGATATTTATGGCAAGGTGGGCAATGCCGGTGTCTCCATCTGTACGCTGGATGATATGAAAGCTCTCTATGATGGCTTTGATCTGTGTAATCCAACCACCTCGGTTTCCATGACCATTAATGGTCCGGCGCCAACTATTTTGGCGATGTTTTTAAACACTGCCATTGATCAGCAGGTGGATCAGTTTGTTGCTGAACACAGCCGTCAGCCCAAAGATGATGAATACCAGAGCCTGCGCAGCAATACATTGAAGCGCGTGCGTGGCACAGTACAGGCGGATATTCTCAAGGAAGATCAGGGTCAGAATACCTGCATTTTCTCCACTGAATTTAGCCTGCGCATGATGGGCGATATGCAGCAGTACTTTATTAACGAACAGATCCGCAACTTCTACTCAGTGTCGATCTCCGGATACCATATCGCCGAAGCCGGGGCTAACCCAATCTCTCAGCTGGCCTTTACCCTGTCTAATGGCTTTACCTTTGTAGAGGCCTATCTGGCTCGGGGTATGAATATTGATGACTTCGCGCCTAACCTGTCGTTCTTCTTCTCCAATGGTATGGATCCGGAGTACACAGTAATGGGTCGAGTGGCGCGCCGTATTTGGGCGACCTCGATGCGCGATCTTTACGATGCCAATCCGCGCAGCCAAAAGCTGAAATACCATATTCAAACCTCTGGCCGTTCCTTGCACGCTCAGGAAATGAACTTCAATGATATTCGGACTACTCTGCAAGCCTTAATCGCGATTTACGATAACTGTAATAGCCTGCACACCAATGCCTACGATGAAGCCATTACCACCCCCACTGAAGAGTCGGTGCGCCGAGCATTGGCGATCCAGCTGATTATTAATCAGGAGTGGGGCCTGGCGAAAAATGAAAACCCCAGTCAGGGCGCGTTTATTATCGACGAGCTAACTGATCTGGTTGAAGAGGCGGTACTGCAGGAATTTGAGAAAATCTCCGATCGTGGCGGTGTGTTGGGTGCCATGGAAACCGGTTATCAGCGCGGCAAGATTCAGGAAGAGTCACTCTATTATGAGCACAAGAAGCACGATGGTTCCTTCCCAATTGTGGGGGTGAATACTTTCCTTAGCGAGACTGAAGAAGAGCCCATGGAAATTGAATTGGCCCGTTCCACCGAGGCTGAAAAACAGAGTCAGATTAAACGTCTGAGAGCTTTCCAGGAGACACACAGCGCAGAGTCTGCGGAAGTGCTTAAACGCTTGCAGGATACAGTGAGCGAAGGCGGCAATGGTTTTGAAGTGTTGATGGATGCAGTGCGAGTTTGTTCATTGGGCGAGATTACCAATGCGTTATTCGACGTTGGCGGACAGTACAGACGTAGCATGTAATCATGCTTGGTATTTTCCGTCAGAAGGGCGTTAAAAATGTACTTATTCGGTCATTTGTTAACAAAATCTCCCTTAATGCGTGCATTTTTGCCTACTTCTGACGCAAACTACCGGCGTATGACGCGGTAGTGGAATAAAACCAGAAATCGTTGATCTAGAAACTGCTAATCTAGGAACCGTTAATCTAGGAACCGTTAATCTAGGAACCGTTAATCTAGGAACTATAAGAAATGCCCAAAGCCCTCCGACTCACTCAGGTTGAGCGCAAAGAAATCTCCGACGCCAAGATGCTTGAGGCGGCGGTGGATTTGATTGTCGAGCGCGGAGCGGGGCTCGTCACTCTAAAGGATGTGGGTGAAAAAGCCGGATACTCTCGCGGGCTGGCTGGATATCGTTTTGGCAATCGCGAGGGTCTATTTGATTTCGTACTCAGGTCGGTTGGCGATGAATGGCTCGGTGAACTCACCCAGGTGACCGCCAATAGTTTTGGTTATCAGGCCATAGCCGCGGCCCTCGATGCGCATATTAAATTCTGTGAAGATGCGCCAAAGCATGTGGAAGCATTCTATCGCCTTTGGTTTGATTCTATGGCCCCAGACTCACAGCTTAAAGCGGTTATTTTAGGGATTCACCAACGTCGTCGTGGCGATGTTATCAGCTGGATTGATCAGGCTGTGGCCGCAGGCGAAGTGCCGGCAACGGTGAATGCGGGAATGCTGGCGGATCACTTTACTGCTTCCGTCAGCGGCATCGTCTATCACTGGATGACCGATCCGGATAATCTCGATGAAATGCGCAATCTACATGAAGCCCTTAAGCAGGTCATGCACAGTATGTTGCGCGGCTAATCGGTTGCCTCAAAAACCGGTTGATATGAGACCTTAGTGGTCACTCTTGGTGCTCCTCAGATATTGAAATTTGTCCCTTTAATCTGCAATCTAGAGAAGTCTGTTTAGCGAGCTAGGTGTGCCATGATTAATTTTCAGCTGAATAATACTTCCGTCCAAGTGGAGATAGATCCAGATACCCCGTTGCTATGGGTGGTTCGGGATCACTTTAAACTTAAGGGCAGCAAGTTTGGCTGTGGTGTGGGTCTCTGCGGAGCCTGTACTATGCAGGTGAATGGCGAAGCGGTGCGCACTTGCACACTGCCTATAGCGGCTGTCCAAGGGGCTGCCATTATCAGTATCGAAGGTCTCGGCACGCCCGATAATTTACATCCATTGCAACAGGCTTGGGTTGAGCACAGCGTTCCCCAGTGCGGCTACTGCCAATCCGGTCAGCTGATGTCAGCCAGTGCGCTGTTGCAGAAAAATCCCAATCCCACGGATGACGATATAGATGTGGCCATGAA
>Ga0206682_10001304_pt1 | contig 24796 bp, 23 predicted proteins | sample M240m12015metaG_FD_155444 | JGI IMG/M metagenome (GOLD analysis project Ga0206682, IMG submission 155444) | Ammonia-oxidizing marine archaeal communities from Monterey Bay, California, United States - M2 40m 12015 | ecosystem: Environmental > Aquatic > Marine > Intertidal zone | place: USA...
AAACCAGCATTAGTAACAGCACCATTAAACCCACCACTTGCCACATTAATATCAAGCATACTGGAATTAATAGCACTTGCTAATTCAGTTAAACCAGCATTTGTAACCGCACCATCAAACCCACCATTTGCCACATTAACATCAACCCTACTAGAATTAATCGCACTATCCAATTTAGTTAAACCAGCATTTGTGACAGCACCATTAAAAGCATTTTCTTCAATACTAACTTTAAGATTAGAACCAGTAGATAATGCCGATGGTAAAACAACTTTATTTGATATACTAGTTAATGTAGAATTACCAGCAACTTGATTAGAAGCACTAGCATCACCACCACCACTAGAACCTTCTTCAATACTAACTTTAAGATTACCAGCACTAGATAATGCCGATGGTAAAATTACTTTACCATCAATACTATTTGTTGATGAATTATTGGTAGATTGTAAAGTTTTTAATTCTTCTAACTTGGTGTGATTAGTGGTATGATGTGTTACACTAGTTGCGGTGTGTCCTAACAGACTATCTTGATATGCTCCGTAAGTTGAACTCATTGTATATATATTATCTGAAGATTTTTTTTAAAATTAAATATTTTATATTTTATATTTCTCCCAAATCTTTTCATCAATCTTTCTTGCTTTACCATTCATTATAACTGATGCTAATCTTCCATATCCCCAACTAAAAGCAGTTTGATTAGGTTTTGATCCAGAAGTATAAAAAGCACCTTTTCCTTTTGCCATTATTTCATCTTGTCCTTTTGACTTAATTATGTTTTTATTAATCCATGCTTTGTCAGTTATTTTTTTATTATATTTATCTTCAAACTTTTTAACCCAACCAGACTTCTTTGATTTGAAACTATCCAATTTCGGTCTTTCTTTTTTTGCTAGAATACTATTTTCTTGTTTCTTTTTATCTTCTTTCGTTAAAGTCTTTGGAACATAACCTTTTGGAAGCATTGCTAGTTTATGTGCTTGTGCGAAAGTCCGACCATCTAACATTGCTTTTTTCATATCATTAATATGTTTGGTTGTGTGCGAACCCTTCTTTTTATGTTCTGCCAATTTATCTAATTGTGATTTAGTTAAACTCATTATATATAATTTAGTGATATATTATTATATGTCATTAAATTGTATAAATTATTATTGTTGTCATTATATTGTATATTGTAATTCTGTCAGCAAAGTGTATAATATGATATACTGATTTATACATTTCACTGACAAGATTAATCAAATGTTATTGTAAAAGTTCCATGATGTATTTCCATACCTTTTTTCTTTTCTCCTTTCCAATTAAATTTGTGTGATGGTGATAATCCTTTTTTTCTTAAATAATATTGTCTTTGATATTCTGCGATTTTCTCCTTATTTTGTTGATAATAATTTTTTCTATATTTTTTAATTTCAACAAGTTTTTCTTCATCAGTTAATTCAACTATTTCTGCCATATTATATTATAGTTAGATATTATTTTTTTTTACCTTTCCCCTTTGGTTGTAATAATGGTGCTGGAAGTGAAGTTAATGGTTTTGTTATTTTATATATTACTGCTGAATGCCCTTCAAATCGTGGTTTAGATCCATCTGGCAATCTAATGTCAGTTTCTACTTCAGTTAATGTAAAATCTTTTATTGCGGTATATTCAAAAGTTTGTTGTGGATTATAATAAAAATCACCTATATTATTTTCTCTTGTTAAATATCCCATACAAGGTAAATTAGAATGTCCGTCATCACCACCAACCCATTCAGTATCAGTTCCAGCACTTGGTATTGAAGAATACACACAAAAATATGGGAATGAAAGTTTATCTGCTAGTTTAAATGCCGTTATTGCTCCTTCAGAAGCATCTGGTGTTGCTTGTCTTGTTGCTGAAACTCCTAAATCATACATAGGCATATTTAATTCATTTAATGATGTTGTTTGTATTTCAGCACTAGAAATATATGACCCAGTTGTTACTGGTTTTGTTATACTTGTCAAACCACGACTATATGATGGATTTTCTGATTGGAATGTGAATTGATTTGTAAAAAAAGCATTAGCATCACCATAATCTGGTAATAATTGATTTAAATTAAAACCCATTTTTTCAAATAATGTTCCTTTATATTTTCCAATGTCAGTATTTTGTAATTCTGTTGTATTGCCAAGTTTATCATATAAATAAATACCTTCAATGGCAATACCACTCTGACTATCCATTAAACTTCCTTCATCTTGTTGAGCATCATCAAATTGTGATATTAATGTGGCATCATCTTGTGTTAATACTCCAACATCTGGGGGTGATTTATTTGGTATATTTAAACCAGCATATTTTTCCCAAGTGTTACATATATTACCAGTTCTTAATATTTTAAAGCATGTTTGTTCTGGATTTGGATTTGCTTCAATCGTTTCTGGAATATCAGACAATAAACCATTACCAATATTTTGTGGTGTATTTAATCCAGATATTTCAAATCGTGATAATTGTGGATTAAAAGTAAAACTTGGATTAACAGCACCAATATATGCCACATTCATATAATTTTCTAGTATTTGTGGTGCTTCATTGCCAAACATAGGCGATACTAAACAAACTGCTTCATTTCTAGTGAAAGAATGATCTAATCCCAAAGGACAACCGAAATCAACATTCCAGAAATCAATAGTCCATCTATTATTATCATTACCTAAATTACTATAATCAAATGTTGTTGTTGGATTATCTTGATTACCAATTGCCATAGCATTAACAAAACATATATATGGTGGTTGTAAATCTTTTGCCAAAATACCAGTATCTACTCCAAATTTACCAACAGAATTATCTTGTGGAAATATTGGAACAATTGCTAAATCAGCATCAATAGCATCTTGAATTGCGGTGTCAGTGTTTTGTATATTTCCATCTTTATCTTTCCAACTTCCAATAAAAAAATCTCTTTCTGAATATGTTGTTCTATTTGTGTTAAATTCTTGGTTGGCATTATAATTCATAAAATTTAAATTAATTTTATTTCCTTGATATGTTGGGTCTATTGTATTAGTATAACTAAAACCATCTTGCCATCTACTCTTAATCCACATACTCGGCAATTCTTGTCCGTCATTATCAATACTTGATGGAAAGTTTCTAATTGTTGAAGATTTACAAGGTCTATGTGTATTATTATACCAACAAAAATCAACTGGAACATCAAGAGAATTTACGGCAACCCTACTGCCAACTTTATTCCAAGCAAATTGTGTTCTTTGTCCCACAAATGTTTGTAATGGATCACCAGCAATTGCTAATGGAAATTGAGAACTTTCTTCATCATCATATAATCCCAAATCAATATTTACTGCTAAACTCTGTTTATAATCATCAGAACTTACATCAATTTTTTTAGTTGTGTCGCCTAAATAATATTCTGCTTTTTTTAATCCAGTTTTTAATCTTTCTATATTACTTTTCGTCCATCGCATATTTGTCATAATTAAACCATATTTTTCTAAAAAGGCAGTATCACTATTTCCATCTTCTTCTAATTGATTTAATAAACATACACGAACACCTAAATCACCAGTTCTAAGATTTCCAAAATCCCCACGAGTGCTGTCAAGTGTTTGACTATCTATTGAACCAGTTGTAATATCAACATTACGACTAAAATCACTATCAACGAAATTAAAATTCCAAAAGGCATTCTTTAATCCAATATATCTGTCGGCATATTTATAAGCAATATGTTGATAAAATCCCCTTCTAGCACCAATTAATGTTGCTTTAGTATTTGGTATTCCTTGTTGTATCATATTACATGGTTGTGGTTGATATGTTGGTGTTGCTACTATAATTGGTTTAGATACACTACTAAACCCACCATTTGGGGTTCTATGATAGAATTCTAATGTTTTATAATCAAGATAATCAGCATTTTCATCATTTATTCCATTAATTGGCGATGGTTCGTGTAATTGGTCTGTTAATATAGCACCCAAATTATCTGGTGTCATAAACCCTTCATCAATATTTAAATTTATTTTCTTTTTCCGTTTATCGGCAGTATCAATTATTGTTGCTGTATCTATTAAATTTGTATTTAATGCTTCACCTTCTATTTCACTTGCCAATCCAGAATATCCACTATTTATAAATGAAAATCTACTACCATCAAATCCCCTTAATCCAGAAGAACTATATGTTTCTGCTTGAGTAAAACAATATAAAGTGAATGTATGTAAAGTTCCAATCACATTATTTCCAATAGTATCTGAAAATAATTCTAATTTAGGTGCTGATGTTCCACTTTCGTCATAATTTCGCCCCACATTATACATACTCCAACTTGTAACAATACCACCAATTTCACCACTTGTTGTCACTCCTTCTATTCTAATAATCATTCCAGTTCCCAATCCACTTGAACCGCTTTTATATCTAACATTATATAAACGACCAGCAACATAACCACTATCAGTAACACCACTTGAACCCCCACCAGTTTGAATTGTTTTCATTCTTGTAATCATTGAACCATTCATATAATAATCATTAATTATATCATAAGTTCCATTAACATTCCAATTTTTTGATTGGTCTGAAGGATCGGTTGGTTTTGGAAAGTATGTTTCACCCAAACTTCTTCTAGATAATTGTGATTTCATATTATCAAGTGTATATGATACATGTGCTGGAGCATTATTATATTCCCAATAAAATGTTCCAGCATTTGGTAGATAATTAGGATTTATTATTGTGCCACCACCACGATATACTTTGTGATTTATAAAAGGCATTCTAGCAGTGTTCTGTCCGCAATGATTAACATAAAAACTATATTCTAAATCACATTTATTGTCTAGAAATCCTTCTTCATTTTCTTCACCTAAAAATTCTATAACATCATCACTTGCTCCTTTAGAATTCAATATTATTTGTTCTAATGAAATAGTATCACCAGCATTAACAACAATTCCAGTTGTGGAAACAATATTAGTCCAATTATTTTTGTATTTATCGCTTTCATCTGATAAATTATTAAATGTTTGTTTTCCCCTTAATCGGTTACATTCTAATAAAATGTATTTTGCCATTATATTAATATATAATGATAAAATAAAAATAGAAAAAAATAATAACTTAATCTGTATTCAACATAGAGATTATTACAAATAATCTGTCAGCAAAGTGTGTAAATCAGTATATCATATTATACATTTCACTGACAGATTAAAAATCTCTATGTTAAATACAAGATTTTTAAAATATTAAATAATAATGTGAAGATTAATTTATACATTATGCTGACACCATCACATCGCCATTCTTAATTGATATTACTCTTTCAACATTTGAATAAAATCGGACTTCTCGTGCTTGTTGTTTGTTGGCAGTTCTACTTTCTTTACATTGATAAACTATTGGTTTAACACCAATTCTTTTACCATTACCAAGCACATTAAAACCAGTTGTGGTTAAATCAACACCAGTATAATGTGACATACCACGAATATCATTGGTTCTATCAACATTAGTAGCATTTGGTAATTGGAATGCTTCAATCTGTCCGATATATACCGAATTCTGATTTAATGTATTATCAGCATTTGCTTTATTTGTATCAGCATCAATACTATATAATTGTTGTGGAACTTGAAGTGGTTTTGCCATTACTTTAGAAAGTTCGGTATATTTCATAGATGGGGTTTTAATATCTCTGTCATAATATCGCTGTTCGTTAATTCTAAAATTATATTCACGATCAGTTAAATCTGCTTCTGAATGATATAATCCTAAAAGATTATGTGCTTTACCAGTTTCTTTTTCTGAAATTAATATACTTCTAACAACTTTGCCAGAAACAGCAATATCCCTTTCAATTCTCTGTTCTGTAACTGCTGGACTAGTTGGATTAGCAACTGCTGGAAGTTGATGTGTAGTTAAAAGACTATCTTCATAGATGTAACTTAAACCAGTATCAGAATAAACTGCTTTTGCTGTGGCATTCATCATATCTTGTGGATAATACAAATGGTCTGAATAGAATTTAATATTACTAAAACTTGGTGTAATTACTTTGCTTGAAGCACTAGCACTTGTGAAACAACAAACTGAACCATCATCAGTAGTTTGTGTATTTAAGATTAATCTCAAAAATACATTTTCTTTCATTGAAAAAAGTGGTAATTGCCGACTTCTCATAAATGGGATAAGTTGGGATAATGGAACACTAAATACTGGAGTTGTATCATCACTATCAGTTGGTTTAATAAATGCTGGAACAACAGCACGAGCAGAAACATCACCAGCAAATGTGTTATATTGTAAATCTTTTGGCATAATTCGTCCAGTGGCATTATCTACTTCACAAAACCGATCCATCGCATTTCCACTTTTTACTTGTTCTACATAAGCACGATGTTCTGGTGTTTCAAACTGCCTAATCATGGTGGCATAATGTCCGTAATCTTCAGTTGAAGCAATTACTTTAGAACCACTCATAAGGAATGCTGATTTAATTAATCCGTGAATTCCAGTCTGTAATGGAAAAAAAGCATCAGAAACACCAGTTGCTGTAGTGACTGCCAATGAAACAAAAGAACCACCATCTAAAATACCATTCTTTGGTATTTGAAAGACAATTTCACTTGTGCTTGATGTTATTGGGTCTAATACTTCTGTTTTTATTTCCATATTAGAAATTGTTGGTAAAGTTTGAACTTTAAGAATATCTGGTAATTGCGAACTCATATTATATATATTGTATATAGATATTTTAATTATTCATTTTTTTTTAATAATAATTAAAATATTTTATTAAAAAGGATAAAAAAGAAAAAATTTAAATATTTAATTCATCACCATCACACCTTGTGGCGAATATTGTAAAGTGTTTTTTGCTAGAATAAAAGAATAAATAGCATTTGGACTTTTACCATCTAAATCTGAAACAATTCGTGTGGCATAAGATTGACCTTTAAATGACATACCCATGTCTGAAACACGATCCATTGCCAATCCAATTCCAAAATTTCTTGAACCATTATCAGCATCAACACCAACTTGTCTAGCAAATGAAAGAACATCTTTGTATGGCACTTTGTCTTCACCACCATATCCCAATAGTTGTTTATTGTTAATCATTCTTGAAAGACTATCAAATTCTTGAAAGGCATTTAAATATTGCTGTAAAACTTGTGCTTCTGGTAATCCTTCAATACTATTTTGTTCTACATCTACTTCATAATCTAAACCAAGTTTAACACCACCACGACTGAATGAAACTTTCTTAAGATTACAAGGTGTAGTATAATTGACACCATTAGTATCTGTATTTAACAAACCATTATTTGTAAATCCATCTTGTCCGTAATTATTAGAATGACTAACTGGGAGAAATGTGTGAAATACTGACAATACTTGACTATTTGCTAAATTATAAGTTTGTGTGCTGTCATTAGAATTCAATACTGAATATAATGAAGAGTAACTATTGTATTGGAAAGCACCAGAACCAGCAACTGATAATTGTGCTTGTCCTTTATCATCTGGCACTAAAAGGTCACCAGAAACACTAATATCTTTTAATTGATAATAAGCACCAACACCAGTTCCAGCATTAGCACCACTTAATACTTGTTGATCTGATGCCAATTCAAGTTTAATTTTTAATCCGTTAATTCCATTCATAGAAAGTGGTATTGGATTACCGCCTTGAAGAAGACCAGTATATAATGGAATACTAAACCGAATTTCATTGTTTATAAGATTGCTTGAAGCATTATTTAATCCATTCATAACAGCAACATTTGATTTTTCACCCATAAAATCTTGGTCTGAATGTGTTGATGACAAAAGAGTTGAAACAAGTCGTCCATATTGTCTAACTGCTTCAAGTGATTGATTTGTTGCTTCAGAAGAAAGAACAACATTTTGAAAGCATGAATGAACTCCAACACGACTATTAAGTTTAACTGCCACTGCTCCACCAGTTTTAAGTTGGTGGTTATTCACTAAAGCATCAGCACTATCATTAAGTCTTAATGTTCCATTAATTCTGACAGAACTTGGTCGTAAATATTTTGCTTGTGCTGGAATAGTGATTTCTATAATTGGATTAGAACCACGAAAAGAATAAGTATTGTTTGCTGGTTGATTACTTGGTAAAATTTCAAATTTTTCCACATTGACGATATTTGGCGAACTCATATTATATATATTGTATATAGATATTTTAATTATTCATTTTTTTTAATAATTAATTAAAATATTTTATTGAAAAAGTGATAAAAAATAGAAAATAAAAATCTGTCAGCAAAGTGTATAAATTACTATACTGATTATTACATAATGCTGACACCATCTTTATTAATTGTAAGTCTTTTTAATCCATAGATATAATTATTAAATAGTTTGTCTTCAGTTGCTCCAGCATTATAATCAACCCTTAATGAAAGTGTTTGTGTTGATAGATCCATGACTTGTCCGTATTTGGTTAATGCTCGTGGAATACTAAAGTGTTTTGCGATTTGCTGAAGATTTCTAACTGGTTCATTCACATTCACAATTGCTTTCTGAAGTTCAGATGTATGTAATGCTTCATTACGGAATTCACCACCAGCAATTGCTTGTGAATATCTTGCTAGTGGAACAAGTCTTGATGGATAATGTTGATTACCCCAAACCCATTCATAATTTTTGGCATTATCTACTAAACCAGTTAAACTAGAATGACCGAAACCCCTTGCTAGTGCTGAAGAAGTTGGTAGTGGTTGTGAAAATAATGATTTTGCTCTTTTCATAAGTGTTGGAATTTGAATTTGTGTTAAACCAAGTTTATTTGCTTGATTAAATCGGTGTAACTCATAAGTCAAAAAATCCATACTAACACCCTTTTCACTACCAGATGCCTTAAGCATTCCTTCAACATATTGTGCTGGTGGTTGAACTGACTGAACGATAAGTTCAATATTAGAAAGTGTATAGGTTGGTGCTAAAACCACACCAGTTTTTACATTACCAGCATTATCAGTTGGTTTATATACTGCTCGTCCAACTTGTCGGTCAGCAACTTTGTAATATATAGTAGATCCATTGATGTGATCGTGTGCCAAACCAACATCATTATTTCTATCTGGAACATAAGATATAACCACATTACCAGCATTTTCACTAAATCCCACAATATCACCAAGAACTTCTTCATTTGCTCCAGTAGTAGCATCGGCAATATAAACTCTGTCACCAATTTCAAGTGGATTATTTGCCATAGCACAATTAGTTGGAGCATTAAATGGATTTGTTCCAGCATTTCGCAATTCATCACCAGTATTTTTAGTTCCACCAGTAAGTTGAATGTGATGATTAAGAACAAGTCTATTTGCTTCTTCTGCTCGTAAATCAACATATCGGTGACTTCGCAATATATCTTCAGTATCAATAACAATTCTTAAACCATTCATAGCGGATACTGGAAGAATATTGCCTTGTTTCCAAATACCAGAATTTAATGGAAGAAGAATGGTTGGATTATTAGCACTTCTTGGTGTTTCATCTGGGTCATTGGCAGTAGAACCAGCAACTGGATCATTGTGTTGTCCGTAATACAAAGTCTTTTGTTTGTGTGTATTTCCTATAGTATTCTGAACTCCATTAAATAATTCTCTTTTGTGAATAACACTTGGTGTTTCAGTAAAACTTTTTAAAAGACACATATTAGCATTATAATCTTCATTCAATTCAATAGTTGTTTGATTATTACCATCTCTATATAATATATTACGGAAAATAGCATGACCGCCACCAGCATCTGGATCTGGAACTAATTGACCCTTAACATTATTGTGGGTCATCGTAAATTTTAAATAAGTTTGATTTGGATCTATGAAACCAACAAAAGATGGGACTTGAATTCTTATTTGTTCGTTCTGTCCTACATCAGAAACAACTTCTGGTTTAATGGCAACCGATTTACTCGGCACATATTGATTTGGGGCATTTGCTTTAAACATTTTATATAATACTAATTAGATTTTTTTTTTAATATTTTATTTTAATACAAAATACAAACATTTGAATATAATGTATCATTTTAATCTTCAATTACTCTAACTTCGCAAATTATCTTTGCTTCAACAAATTGACTTAAATATTCTCGTAATGTTTCAATCAAAATACTGATTTCATTTATTGGTTCTCCACTATCTTGATACATCATATCTATTAATCTAACAATTCCAAATGCTGAAATTAATTCTTTTCGTAATTCCAATAATTCTTCTCTTTGTTTAATACTTTCTTTTTCTCGTTTATCATTTATTTCTTTTAATTGGTTCATTGCTTCTAAATACATGCCGTCATTCATTTCTTCATTGTTTAAAGTAGTCATTATATAATATAGTGAAAGATTTTTTAAATTAAAAAGAAAAATTAAATTCAATTTTATTAAAAAGACATTACTGAAGCAGAAACATCACTTGCTGTATCAATACTTGGCATTGCTTGGGCATATTTACTAGTTAATGCTTGTGAAGCAGTTGGCATTGCTATATTTGTTGGGGCATTAATAACTTTTGCTTTGTCGTGTTTTGGGTGAAATAAATGATAAATTGCTTCACCAAATTTGACAAGTCCCACACCAACTAATGCGATTTCTCCAAGAACTGGAATTGCTCCCACCACTGTTTCGGCAACTCCACCAGCAATTGCTCCACCAATTGCTTCACCACCAATAGCACCAGCAGTTTCACCCAATGCTTCTCCACCAGCAGTAGTTCCAGCACTAGCACCATCACCACCCAATTCACTAGCACCCCTTTGAATAAAGTTTTTAGCATCTTGATATTTCTGAAATATACCAGCACCACGACTTTTAAAAGTATCAAGAATAGAACCACCAACTCTACTAGCAATACTATCTGCTGTTGAACCAGCATCACTAAATAATTCTGGAGCATATCCTTCTGGTTCTGCTACATCACCACCAATATCACCACCAGCACTACCACCGCCACTACCACCAGCATCAGCATCAGCACCAGCATCTCTACTTGGATTTCCAACAACTCTTCCACTTGTTGTTCCTTCACCAAATACTCGTGTGCTGTCAGTCGCATCTTCACCAATCTCACCACCACCACTATCATCTGCTTCACTGCTTGGTTTTGGTTCATCTGGTTCTTCTTCTTCTGGTATGTCTTCTAAAGTAGATTTATTAGTTGGAATAAAATCATCATCTACCATTTTTGGCATTTCATCTTCTTCAAATCCTTTTGGAAGGGCATCAGAACCGCCAGTAGTTGGTTCAGCATCTCCAGAATTTGCTTTAAATTTAAAATCTTCTGTTGGGTCTGGGTCAGTTTCTTCTTCACCTTCTTCTTCTTCTTTAATTGGTTCAAACTTTGTGGGTTCTGAAAATGTCCTTTCAGCATCACCAACATCTTGTGCTGTATCTTCTGTAAAACCTTCTGGATTTTCTAATGGTTCTTCATTCTCTGCTTGTGGATCACTTTTTTCATCTTTTGGTTTAAATTCTTTCTTTGTTTGATTGTTTCTTGTTGCTTCTTTATATTTCTTATAAAGTGTTCTTGCTCTTCCATAAATCTTTCTACCACCTTCAAGTAACACACCACCACCAATTTCTTCACCGCCTTCTTCCATCTTGGTTTTGTATTTATCCATGTATTCAGATAAATCAGTTGCCCTTTTGGATTGATCTTGTGATTTCTCTTCTTCAGCAACATCACCAATATCTTGTAATGGTTCATCTCTATATTGTCTGATTAAATCAGAAATTCTTGAAGTTTCATTTCCATAGTCTGCCATAATTATATATAATAATGAAAGATATTTTATTATTATTATATTTATTTTTAATAACCAAACATATTACTATACTCGCCATAATCGTTTGTTGGTTGCTGTAATATTGGTTGTGCTGGTGATATATTATATGTTGGTTTATTATATTTAACATTTTGTTGTTCTTCTGTTTCCTTTTTAATCTTTTCACGAATTTTTCTTTCTAATTCTAATTCTTTTTCTTTTTCTTTTTGTTGTATTTTTAATAATTTTTCATTTTCTCTTTCTTTTTCTTTTTCCATCGCATTCATCATTCTTTCAAACTTATCCATATTCTTAATCCATTTCTCAAACTCTTTTTTATCCATTTCAATTAATTCTTCTTCACTAATTTGAATTACTGGAATATCACTTTTTGCTTCCACTTTAGTTACTATATCTGATTTTTCCATTTTCTTTTCAATTTGTGTTTTTTTCTTTTCAATTCTTTTTAATCGCATCTTTTCTAAATGTGCTTTTTGCTTTTCAGATAATGGTTTTTTAGATTTAATACTTTTAGTTGGTTTTGTCAATTCTACTTCTGGTTGCTCTGCTACTGGTTGATCCGCTACTGGTTGTGCTGGTTTGAATGCTGGTTTCCGCTTTGGTTCTGTAATGAATGGTGTTGTGTTTGGATTAATCACTTCTGGTGCTGGTGGTAAATCCCCATTGATTATACTCAAATCTTCATCTAACTGCTTTGAAATCCCTTCTGGTTCGTCATCAAATTGTAAAAATCCTAATGGCATCTTGATATATAATTACTAAATATTTTATTTTTCATAAATATTCTATAACATTTATGATAAACAGATAAATTATTACAATATATAATATAGTGTAAAGTCAATTAAAAAATCTTGAAAAATCTTGTCAGTAAAGTGTCAATTACATTATATAGTAAAAGGTAATAGTGGATTTTCATGATTTGATGATTTCGTGAAAAACAACTAGTTCATAATACTATAAAGTGTATCAACGACCCCCAAATTATGATACAATAAATAGTTAAAGTGTATCATATCGGCGGTTTGTCAGCAAAGTGTATAAATCAGTATATAATATTATACACTTCGCTGACAGATTTCAGAATTACAAAATCGTGACAAGAAAATAAAAATATTATATCAATCGCTTAATTTGTCCCCTTGTAAGTCATCTTCCCTTTGTTGATCTACTTCTGTTGGTTGATATTCAGTAGAACCCAACATTTTTTTGCTATAACTTACTGGTGCTTCATATAGTAATCTATTAAAATTAGAATATGCTTTTGGTTTGTTGCCTTCTCCAGTAAATCCATACAGATCTAAATATAAGAAACCAAATGGTTGTGAAGTTGCTTGTGCGAATATATCTTTGAATTTATTAATTCCATAAGTTCCACCATATTCTTCCGCTAATGCTTCAACTTGTTTTTGATTAGAATTTTGTGATAAAATAACATAATTAACTGAAGCACGAACCACTGGTGGAACATATTTTAACATCTGGGTATTATACAATAATAATCCTATATTATGATGTCGGTATGATGTAGCAATTTTAAACATTAATGAATTTTTATTGATATTTGGAAAAGCAATAAAATCATCAAATATTAAAGCAATTTTGGGTCTTTGTGCTTTTGGAATACTATCTTGATAATCAATAATGGATTGTAAATGACTATCAGAATATTCTGAATATATAGTATCTGAAAATTCATCATATAAAAATCTAGCAGTGTCATCACCATTTGACATTGTTGAACTATATATATAAACAGCATCAAATTTTCCTTGAAAGAAATTTGGATTTTGTAAATAATTAACACATCTTAATGTTTTACCACTTCTTGGTTTAGCAATATCAATCATACAAGCACCCTTATTTATATCTGGAAGTGTTGGGTGAAATTTAATCTTTTTATCTTCTGGTCGTGGTTTTACTGGCAGAATAGTTAAATCATCTTCATATTCATTCATCTTATTATATATAGATGCGATTTTTATTTTCTAAATTTTTTATCTTAATATATTATATATAACTATGACAAAAGCACATGATATAGTATTTGGCAAAGCATCTGAAGATGAAGTGATTAAAAAGTTAAGGGAAAAATTTGAAGATATACAGAACACTGACAAAAAAGATAAATTTGATGAATTTGATTTTCGTTCTGAAAATAATAAAATAGATTTAGAATTAAAAACTAGAAATATTTTTAAAGGACAATATGACACAATCTTTTTTGGTAAAAATAAATTAATAGAAGGTCGCAAAAGAAAAGAAAACAAAATATCTAAAAGAATTATTTATTTATTCAGATTTAAATCAAAAAAACACAAAGATAAAAAAGTTGTTTATTTTTGGGAAGATAATGGTGAAGAAATGGATATTGTAATGTGTGGCAATTATAAAAGAAATGAAAAAGCAAAACCATTAGTTAATCTTCCAATAAAATTATTAAAACCATTAAAATATCTTACATAATATATAATGGTTAAAGTTGGGAAATATGATTATGAGAAATCAACTAAAAAAGGCAAGAAGTTAATGGTGGTTGTTAAACTAAAAAATGGGAAAACAAAGACAATTCATTTCGGTGATAGTTCTATGGAACAATTCAAAGACAAAACTGGAATTTGGAAATCAAAAGATCATGGAGATAAAGAAAGAAGAAAATTATACAAAAGCAGAGCATCTGGAATTAAAAATAAAAAGAATGAATTGACATATAAACTGCCAACATCAGCGAATTTTCATAGTTATAATGTGTTATGGTAAATGAAATAACAATGTAAATTTTAAAATATATATAATAATAAAAATATTAGTTATTATTATATATAATGTATTCTTATTTATTCGGACACTATTTCTACCAAAAAGACATTTTTACTTTAATTGAAAAAATTGAAGAAAAAAGAAAGATGCGAAGATTGGAAGGAAAGACAATGTCAATAACATTTGCTGAAGAGTTAAAAAATTATATGTTGGGAATTGAAGATACTATTGTTAAACCAGACACTTGTGGGTGTAAAGAATGTGAATGTATAGCAGATTGTAATTGTGTTTGTTGTGATTGTTCCCACGATAAACCAGTATCTAGTAGAACACGAAAACATTCACTTTAATTATTTTTTACTATATTTTTCTTGAGTAGAAACAGAATGTAACATTTTATCGGCAGTTTCTTTTTTACTATCATTAACTTCAACTGGGTGTTTTTCAGAGATATAAATATGCCTTAATTGATTGGCAGTTATTTTTTTACCAGTTGGAGCAAACACTTTACTAATATATTTGGATAATTGATTTGAATTCATTGGTTTATCTCTACTATCTACTAGTAAAAAACCAGTATCATTAAATCTTAACCAGATATTTAGAACACTATTAAGAATTTTTCCAACTGGTATTTTTTTTATGCCGTATGCTTTTTTACTCTTATATTCACCAAAATGAAAGAATTTTTTAGTTCTACTATTTACTACTAAATAATTATTACTTTCTTCTTCATCATTAGTTAGATCATTATATTCAGAAATTCCAATAACTTTCATTCCACCATAATCTAATCTGATTGGTGGGTTGTCATCATGTAAATAAAGATTAGCGACTACCCACATTTGAAGAATATCCCTTTGTTTCTTTGTTAGACTTTCTTTTTTAAAAACATCTCTGTCTTGTAAATCCCTTTTATATGAATTCATGACTTTCTTCAATTCTTTTAATGAAACCCAGTTTTCTTTTTGATTATTGGTTTTTTCATTCTTTTCTAAATCTTTAATATATTCTTTGTTAAGTTCATCTAAATATTCTCTATATTCTTTCAATTCAGTTTCATATCTTTTAGGGTTCATACTATCTAATCCAACAATAACTGCTGATAAATAGTTTTTCTGTGTATTAATTTTTAGATCCTTTATTGCCTTCAATACACCATCTTCATCTTTTAAGAAATCTAATGGATTTGGTTTGTCTGAAGTTTCATCAATATCTTTATCAAATAGAGCATTATGTAACTTATTAATACTAATGGTATATGCCCTTAATGAATTGGGTTTAATGTTTCGTGCTTCATCAATTGCTTTCTTTATTTTATTCATTGTATATATAAATATAACATTTTTTTTTTAAATTAAATTTATTACACATTTATTATGAAATTAAAATGTTGTTACATTATATAATAAAATGAAAAAAAAATTGATTTTTAAAAAGTCTGTCAGCAAAATGTATAAATCAATAATGAGTATTACACAAAACGATGACAAACAAAATTCTCTAAATACTAAAAATATAAATAGTTTATCAATTAATGGTTTAAAGACAAATTATGATACATTATATAATACAATGACTAAAATGAAAATGCCAGAAAAACCTTTTACTTGTTCTTGCTGTGGAAAGGGTTCTTATATTTCAACTTGTGCCAAATGTTTATTACCAGATGAATTTGTGGAAACACAAATTGAAGCACTTAATCTTGGAATTAAAAGTGATAATCACGAAGATAGAAAAGAAATCATTAAAAAAATAACTGATAATAATAATAGAATGAAGATTGAAGATATTCTTAAAATAAAATTAAGGAAAAACAAAAAATTGCCTATAAATTCTTGGACTGATAAGAATAATCAGAGCAAAACATTTAAATCAACCAATGACAACAATGTAGGGATTGTATGTAATGAAACAAGTGGTGTGTTTGCTGTTGATTTGGATTTTTATTCAAAAGATGGTAAAGACCCTTATGATCCAATTAATAATCCAAATCACAAATTATTTATTGATAAATTTGGAACTAATTATATAGAACATTTTGACACATTCACCCAAACTACACCAAATGGCGGAATTCATCTTTTATTCAGACATGAAGATGGTTTGGTTCAAGCACAAAATGATAAATATAAAATAGATACTCGTGGCGGTGATACAAATGGTTATATTGTTGGATTTGGTTCAAAAGTAAATGGTAAAACATATTCAGTCAAATTGAATAGAGATATTAAACCATTGCCAGATGATTTGAAAGCATTTCTTAAAGAATTTGTTTTTGATGATAAAGAAACTAAAATTACAATTTCAAAAAAGAATAAAAAAGACAAGATTAAATTAAAAAGTGGAAAAAGTCATACTATTTCAAGTGAATATGATTATAATCTTACTGATGATGAATTGGCAACTATTATTGAAAAAATACCAAGAAATTATTTTACTGATTTCAATAAATGGTTGATTTTCACAAGTGGTATGAAACAAATAAAAAGAAAAGATTTGTGGGATAAATATTCAAAACAATTTGGTTCAAATTTATATGATGAAAAACAAAATGAATATTATTGGAACAAAACCAAAAACAAAGAAGAAGAATGTATGTATTTTGAATGTTTGCTTAAACAAGCAAATTGTCTTGAATTCATTGATTTATCTAAATATAAACCACTACCAGAACGAAAAACAAAACATGATATTGAAATTGATATGCCTTATTTAACTGGTAATAAAACAACCGATGGTTACACAAACGGATTTGATTATACAGAACACAAACATATTGTTTTACAATCTGACACTGGAACAGCAAAAAGTTCATCATTTTTGGAATATATGAAAACAAGTGGTGAAAAATTCATTAATATTGTTTCTAGAATTTCGTTGGCATTAGATCAATATGAAGATTATAATAGTGATGTTAATGAAGAACATTTTAAAGGTGTTGATTATTATAAATATGGATTAGATAATACAAATCAAGGGGCGATTTTGTGTATTGATAGTATTATGAAATTAAGAAGTTGGACTTGGGGTGATGATTGTGAAATTTCAAAAAGGGTTGTTTTTCTTGATGAATTTAATTCATTAATTGAATATTGTTTAGACACAACAACAATGGATAATAAAAGAATGGAAGTCTTTGATTTCCTAGTTAATGAAATATTTATGAAAGCAAAAAAAATTGTTTGTGCTGATGCCGATATTTCAGATATTTCAATGAATTTTATTAAATATATTAATCAAAAAAGAAAGGGTTTTGTCTATATTAAAAATAATCATATTCACAATAAAGACACACCAGCAACTGAACTATATTCAAAACAACATCTTGTTAATAAATTAGCAAAAGAAAAAACATATTTCTTGTGTTGTGATAGTAAAAAAGAAGCAATTGATATTTATCAAACATTAATCAAAAAAGATCCAAAAAAGAAGATTAAATTGGTGGTTGCTCGTGATGATAAACGAATGGATAGTGAAGAACATATTGACTTGAAAAATGAACCTTGTGTGATATATTCACCAAAAATTACATACGGAAATGATAGTAATGGTTATTTGGGAAAACATAAAAGACCAGTTTATTGTTATTATACTGGAATGACAATTTCGCCAACTGCTATGTTTCAACAGATCAACAGAGAACGAAAAATAAAACATTTATATTATTGTTTTGAAAACAAAGAGTTTTATAAATGTGCTTATAAAACAACTGATGATATTCTTAAAGAATTCAAACAAAAACATAAAACCAGTTGTATATTAATTGGAAGGGGTCATTATACAGAATATATTGAAGAAATGTTTATTGATTTGTATCATCAATTAATGATTAAAAAAGATACATTTGACACTAACAAATTCGTCCATTTTAAAAAGTTATTGCCAAATCGTGGTTTTGTTGATACTTCTAATATTAAAAAACAAACTGAAAAACAAGATGAAAAAGCAATGATGATAAAGAAAATGCGAGTTAATAAATTTAATAGTGAAAATTTCAATGTGGGTGAAGCATTAAATTCACAATTAAATATTGATGTTTTAAGAATTCAGAATACTGATTTATTAAGAAAGAATAAAGCATTATTTTGTGAAAGTGGCAAAGCAGAAAAACATATAATGTCTAGTGCCTTTTATATGAAAAAAGAAAATCATGCTTCAAAGATGCTTTTTAATGAAGATGATATTGAGTTTAAAAAATTGTCACCAGATAATAAATATGCTAATATTGTTTATCTTCAACAAGTATATGAAACATTAGGATATACACCACAACTTGAAAAGAAAGATGAAGTCAAACAAATTACAGAAGATGAAATGATTGGTAATTATAAAAAATATTGTAGGGGTAAATTAACTGATTTGGATCTATCAGACGAACAGAAAAAGAAGGCATTTTTATTCAAAACAACTAAATCAATTTTGGGTGCTGGTTGGATTTCAAACAAACAAGTCAGAGATAAAGAAACTAAAAAAAGATGTGTTGAATATACATTTAATAAATCTAAATTAAACAATCTTAAAAAAATTCTTGATAGTAGAAAACCAAATAAAGTGATTAATCCAACATCAAAAGATTATACTAAATATCATAAAAAATGGAATAATAGAGTTTATAAAGCATGGAAATCACCAGACTTTGAAAAGGGCAAATTATATTGTGATGCTCTATTTGAAAAGTTTTGTCAGTAAAGTGTATAATATGATATACTGATTTATACATTTCGCTGACAGAATTATAGAATTATAGAATTATATTATTACTTGTTTTATCACCTTCTGGTGTTGGTTTTCTGAATTTTTTATTACTTATTGGTTTTTTAGTTTTTAAATTATCAAATATCATTTTTGGATTAATTGGTTTCTCTTTTTGTTTTATTTCTTTTTCAATCTTTTTATCAACTTTATTCAAAGTGTTATTTTCTATTTTAGAACTTTCTTCAATTTCATCTTTGTTTTGTAATGCTTTAAACATTCTTAATATTATATTAAAATATAAAAAAAATAATATATTTTAATAGTATATACAAGAATGTCGTTAATAAATTTAGCATCAAAAACGAATAATGATATAATAGACCAACAACCCTTTAATTTCAAAAATCATTTCCCACAACCAATAGTGGTAAAACCAAATTCACAAGTATGTTTAACTCATTTCTATCATTTTCGTGATGATGGATATTATCGTATAACATCACAAAATAATGTAATTGCTTATATGATTGCCAATTACAGAAATAATAGTGATTATAGATATGCCACATTAAATACTGGTAGATATACTGGTGATGAATTGGCAATTGAAATTGGTCGTGCCATGAACTCTGTAATACTTCAAGAGAATTACAATTGGCAATGTGTTTTTACATCAGCAAACCCACTAGCAAATCCACCAGAACTAGATAAATTTGTTATTACTTATACTAATGTTACAACTCCAGCAACAACAACTGGTGGTGAATGGGAAAAATTAATTAATAGTGGTAATACAACAACAGCAACAATTGTTAATGATGATGCCGTTTCTGGTGTTTCTAAAATAAAAAATCCAAGTTTTTTACCAACTGATTTTGCCACTGCTATTTTAGATAAAGGCATTTTACTTCACGAAGGAATATTTAGGGTAAAAGGATTAAATTTTAGTGGTGATGGCACAACATTTTCTGAAGATATGCGACCAACTGAATGTAAAATTGGATTAATAAGACATGCTTTTTCATCAGCAAATAATAATAATATTAATAATAGTTTTAAAAATACACAAGGTGACATATTGATTGATATTGTAAATAATGGATCTTATGAAATTATTATATCTAATTTACAACAAAGACAAGGATCATCAAGTATAGATGCCCCAAATGGAAAAATTCAAATTGAAAGAAGGGTTATTAATGCCACTAATCTTGCTGGTATGTTTGATGAAACTCATTTATTTGGTTTTGAAATATTTAGAACATCAGCAACAACACAAAACGGACACGATTTTGTCATTAGAATGATTAAATCAACAGATGGTGGGGCAAGTTATGTTGCTATTACTGATGGAACTGGGGGTAATGGTGCTGATGGAAGACCACTTATTTATAGTCAAACTATTAATAGTGTCGCATATACTTCATTAATATATACAACTCGTGGAATTCCAGATGGATCTGGTGGTGTTATTGTAAATCCAAGTAATGGTAAATCCACAGCAACAATAAATCGTGCTATTGTAAAATATGCCCCATATCTTCCATTTGTTTCTATTGAAGGCGATCAAAGTAAAATAACTGGTGTTGATTTGGCAAATGAAAAATTTACATTACAAACATTTGTTGAAAATTCTGGAAATACTGGAACTGGTGGAAATGTAGTTGCTGATAATGTTTTTACTATGGAGTTTAGAGAATATGATGGTGCTAATGGATATGACTGGCGATGGATTGTAGAAACAGCAGAAACAACACCATTTGTTGATTTAGGTTCAAATGATATTCATGCTTACAAATTTAAACAACATTCAGACGATGTATTGGCATTTGATGTTTATGCTGATGGAAACACACCAATTGCGACTGCCACAATAATTGGAACATTATCTTATGACCCATTTGATGCTAATGGTGTTGGTTCATTTGATTTAACAATTACAGCATTACCAATTGACCCAGTTGGATTTAAGGGTGAAGCAGTATGCCAACCAACAAATGAAATTGCTGAATTAGAATGTGATGGTAAATTTAATTCAGTTGGAAATAAACCAACTTTATTTGATGGATCAGTTGCTTTAGCAAAAAACGGACAATCTAACCATAATGAATTACAACATACTGAATTAACACTTGGTGGTGAAAGTGGTGATGGTTTGGGTGTGGCACTAGCAATGGCAAGTCAGATATTACTTGGAAGGTTACAACAAGCAGATATTGATGATAATGATGCTAATCCACCAAGACTAGATACTAACACTGCTGGTGGTTCTCTGGGTTCAACAATTGGATTTGGTGAAAATGTAATAGCAAATGATAGAACCACATTTAATTATACTTCCGATATAGCACCAATTAAAATTGCTGGTGATGATACACTTCATATTAGTATTCCAGAATTAACTAATGTTAAATCACAAGAAGGTGAAACCAGTAATATTGGTAAAACTATTAAAGTTGTGCCAAAATCAGTATTTAATGTTAATGATGACAATGGTGCTTTATCTTATAATTCGCCTTACGAAGATTGGATAGACATCAATAATGGTGAAGATTTAGAATTAAATGAATTAACTATACAAATTAGGAAACCAGATATGACATTGGCAACTAGTCTTCAACCAACAACAAGAGCAACAATAAAGATAAGAGAAAATCCAGATAGATTACGAGAAAAAGCAAATAATGAAATGCTTACTAAAATGTCACAACTAATGACACAATCACAGAATACCGATCAAAATCTAGTTGTTAAATATACTGGTTCTTAATCTTAATCTTGTCAGCAAAGTGTATAAATTAATATTACATATTATACAAAACGATGACAGAATTAAAATATCTAATATATATAAATGAACCTTACAGAATTAAGAAAATTGGTTTCCAAGTTAAATAAAGATGATAGAATAGTTGGTGTTTGGAAAATGAAAAGAGAAGATATAACAAATGAATTAAAAAAAGTTAAATATGATATTGATGATGAAAAGAAAAGACTAGTTCCAAATGTGGCAATGAAAAGAAAGAAAATAATAAAGTTTTAATTTAAATTAATTTAAATAAAAATTGATTTAAACAAATATATTACATTATATTATATAAAGTAAAATGCGACCTTCTAATTCAAAAAATAAATCATTCTTTCATTATTTCGTTCAAGAATTGAATGAAGAAGATAATACTTTAGGTGAAAAAACCTTTTATTATACTACTAAAGATATTACTGAAAAATATGGAATATCTAGACAAACCATTTATCGGATCTTACAAAGTAATCACAATACAAAGTTTAAACATTATATTGAAAAAAGTTTTACACATCATTCAATTCTATCCCATTTATAAATTCATTTAATTATTTTTTATTCTTTTAAATTTAAAGATTATATATTACATTATAATATATAATGTCTAAATCTATTTACTTAAGAAATCTTGAAGAAAAAGATAATGATTGGTGGAAGAACATCTTAATAGATGTTGTTAATTGGAAAAAATTGATAGAAGATGATGTAATAGTAAAAAAGGGTTCTTACTATCCCAGAATTAAAGATAGTAAAAAAAGGGGACTTACTGCTTTTTTAGAAGTGTGTAGAACCTATTTTAAAAAGACCGATAAGGTGTTTTTAATGGGTCTGTGTAAATTAAAAGTATGCCCCAATGTTTATTTAGATACATTACATCTTAATGTTGATAATCCAGAAAAACATGGATTAGTTGAATATATGAAAACATATAAATTAGAACAATCTGATATTCCATTTAATGCTGTGGTATGTGACTTAAATGTTATGCCATCATCACAAAAAATACAAACAATTAATGATATGGTTGATAATCTGGAATTTACTCCATCTGAATTAGCAAAACTTATTAATATGTTTTCTAATCAATTGGTTTCCTTGTATCAATAAATTCTTTAGTGAAATCTCGCATAAAGTCTAATATGTATTTTTTCTTTTGATCTAACTCTACTGGAAGTTCATCTACAACAACAGCAAATTTTTCAGTTTGTTTTAATATCTCTTTTCGTTCTTTGATTGTTAATATAATTTTATTATCCATTATTATATTTATATTAGATATTTATTTTTTCTTTTTATCTTTCATTTCCATTTCTTCCATTTCTTTCTTTTCTTTTTTAGTTGGTTTCTTTGCTTTATCTTTCACTGGTGCTTTTTTACCTTTTGGTTTATAAGATGCTTTCGCAACAGACATTGCTTCTTTGTATGAAATCTTTTTTGCTTTCGCAACTTTCTTAACATGGTCTATCCATTCACTCATTTTATATATACTAAATGAATAGATAATTATTTTATTATATTATTTTAATTCTTCAATAATTTCGTCAATTCTAATATCACTAATAACTAATTCATCTGGAATACCATCGCCATCAGTATCATTTAAACTACACTTTGATTTACAGCACACAAACCATTTACACTTGATCCTTTTTAAGAATTCAACAAACATTATATATATAAATATTAAGATAATATTTAAAATTCTATTATTTGATATATGGCACACTATATGGTATATTGCCTTAAGTGTGCTTTTATGCTACATTTACTATATAATATATATAAAAGCATATAAAACAATCATAAAAATTAATTTTTATGATACTTTTAAGTAGTATAATAATAAATACTATATAAAACTATCATAAATGTAATAAAAACCCTATATATCCCTTAAGTCCCTATTAAGAACTAATATATTTAATAGTAAATGTTTTAGTAGAAGCACCAGTATTTCTGACATTTAATTTCCAATATGGTGATGCTGGTGTTACTTGTTTAAGAAATTCGTGAAGTTTTGGATAATTCATATCCATATTAGATTGGGTTGTATGGAATGAAGAATTATCAATACTTTCCATTAAATCAACTTCAAAGTCAATATATGTGGCATCAGCACAAGATACATCAAGCACAAAACTATTCTTTGAACTATCATTAGTTACAACTGATGTTTCAGTATTAGCATTATCTATAACACTCAATGAAGTTGCCAATGTAGTCACTGAAGAAAATGCTCGTGTTTCTTTATTCTCTAATGCTGACTGATTAGATGCTATTGCTACTGGCAAAGAATTCATCATAGTGTTTTGACCTTTTGCTACATCTAATAGATTAACATCAACTTTACTGGCATTAATCGCACTTGCTAAATCAGTTAAACCAGCATTAGTAACAGCACCATTAAACCCACCACTTGCCACATTAACATCAAGCATACTGGCATTAATAGCACTTGCTAATTCGGTTAAACCAGCATTTGTAACCGCACCATCAAACCCACCATTTGCCACATTAACATCAACCATACTGGCATTAATCGCAGTTGCCAAATCAGTTAAACCAGCATTAGTAACAGCACCATTAAAAGCATTTTCTTCAATACTAACTTTAAGATTAGAACCAGTAGATAATGCCGATGGTAAAACAACTTTATTTGATATACTAGTTAATGTAGAATTACCAGCAACTTGATTAGAA